>Ga0316224_1000768_pt1 | contig 41117 bp, 83 predicted proteins | sample TBH18013metaG_FD_206254 | JGI IMG/M metagenome (GOLD analysis project Ga0316224, IMG submission 206254) | Freshwater microbial communities from Trout Bog Lake, Wisconsin, USA - TBH18013 | ecosystem: Environmental > Aquatic > Freshwater > Lake > Hypolimnion/Profundal zone | place: USA: Wisconsin... | reverse complement strand
ATTTACTGGAAATGCAGTAGCAGTAGTAGTATCTGAAATTATTATTTACTTGGCTGCTATAATCAGTTTGTGTGGTTTGTATTTGTCTACAGCTAAAAACTATTTAGGAGATAGCTTTAGACTTATTACAAAGAAAGAGATGAAAAAAGAAACATACAACATAAAGTTTCATAATATAGTTGATACCATTTTTGACCTCTTTGTATTAGTTTTATTGTTTACAAACGGGTGGTTTGTTTCAAGTGTTGTATATTTAATCCATTCTGCTGGCCTTATCGAAACAAAAATTAATATAAATAAAAGCAAGTAGTTTTATTTAAACGTAGTAAATGTATAATTCACTACGCCCCATAGCTCAGCAGTAGAGCAAGGTCCTTATAAGGCCGAGGTCGAAGGGGCAGCACCTTCTGGGGCGACCATTTATAAACTCCGATAGTCGAATCGCGGCATTCTTGTGTTAAATCACAAACTATCACCAGGACAGAGAAGGACTTTGCTAATTCAAGCTTCTCGAAGTAGTTCGAATCTACTGGAGTTTACCTTTTTGGAGTATTAAATGTATTCAGATACTAAATATGTAGTTAAAGACCTTATCTCAAATGAATACATGAGATGGGGAGGTAGAGGCGATAGTTCTAATTGGGTTAATACTACCCCACATTTAGAACATGCATTTCTTTATGATAGTAAAGGACCAGCTACTGCCTTTATTAATCAACATAATAAACGAATAAACAATCCACATACTGTAGACCTGAACAATCTTCCTCCCCATTATAAATTAGTAGTAGTGGAAATTGAAGTTGCGTATAAAGAAATATAAACATAACTTTTAATGGGCCAACCTCTTTCAAATGGGGTTGGCCTTTTTGCGTTTCTACACTTACGAACAACTTCCTTAAACACCTTTCATATAACTCCTATTATATAGCTATTTAGGGGTATATGATATTATCTTATCTTACATAAGATATTCATGAATAACAGGGTGTTTAGGCAATTTGTTAGATTCCTTAAGGGAACATTAATTATATTAATAGTTATATATAAAGCTAAATAAACTTATTGGTAGACAATAAAAGTGGAGAGCAAAATGACTAAAAGATTGCCTAAATGGGTATATGCTCATAGAAATGTTAAACTCCGAAAATATGATATTCTTATTGACCTCGCAGAAATACATACAATCTCACGAAAAATGTATGAGACTGGTAAAATCAGCAAGAAGATAATAAAGAAGTGGCGAGTTAGAGACTTAAAAAATACTTACCACAATAGTAATTGTGAACATAAGTGGCTACCAGAAGCTGTATTTGGGAATAAAAAGGAAAGACAATACTTTAATCCTTCTAAATCTGGTTGGCGTTGTGTTAAGTGTCATTGTTGGTGTTCAGATTTACATGATGATGAGTTTAAGAACTCTGGATTTTATTGCGAGCCATATATTTCAAGACAAAAGATTGCTCGTTCAAGAGTAATTAAAGCTTGGACTGACTACCCACTTATTGAAAAGGGCGATATTGCTAATAAAGAAGCTCCTATTAGAGAGTGCGTTATACTTTCTTATGATAAAGATAAGTATTGTTGGGTTTTATTTCCAGATTTAAATAATTTTACAATTGAAATTAAAGCCGGTTATTTATATTCTAAATCTGGTCGTTGTGGTGATGTTCCTACTATTCCTATTAAACGATTAGAAAAACTTCCTGAGGTATTGCCAGATGAGTTTAAAGAAGCATCATTATAGTTTAAAGTTTTTTCCGCTAACCTCTAATGATTATAAGAGGTTTTGTTGGCCGTGGTGGAAGGATTATCTTAATCCCAAAACATACTGGAAAACTGTAAAGTATTTCTGTCAGAGAGGTTATAGAGGCTACGCAGATTGTGATAGCTGGGATGCTGACAGTTATTTTGAAGCTGTAATGCTCGGTGTTATCAAGCATCTTAAAGAAAATATACACGGCTATCCTTGTGGGTTGATAGACGGTGTTGATGATTTTGATAGCCCTACACATGATGGTGGCTTTGAAAAATGGAAATCAATCCTTGATGAAATTATTGAAGGGCTTGAAGCTTCTATTGAATTGAGGCATGAAGATACAGTTCCAGAAGGAACATATAGTTCTGGTCCTATTGAATGGGAAGAGGTTCCAGGTAATCCAGAGCTTTTGAGAATGATTGATAGGGGTTCAGGATTTAATAAACTTCAATATGAACAGTGGCAAGCTCCTTTACTTAAAAAGAAAAAGAGGGCTATGCTTCTTCTTGTTAAACATTGGGGTTCATTCTGGGATTAGGAGTTTGATATGCCAAAGAAAGACGCACACGGTAATATGGGAAAGATGCTGTCCTCTCTTACTAAAAACTCTGATGTAAAAAAGTTAGAAGCTCGGGTAAAAGAACTTGAAGAAACAGAACAAAGGCTACTTCAAAAGCTTGCTGACGCTTCACAAGAACATACTAAACAAAGAACTATTCTCCAAGCAGAAATAGATAATCTGAAAGCTTTGGAGAGAGAGATATTAGAAAAGGCTGTTCAGAGGGTTTATTTCGGAGTAGTTGATATAGACCCAAAGCCATATCTTAATAATATGATGATGTTTGATTATCCAAGATATACTTGGAATGAACTTCATGACCTGATTAAAGGAATAAAGAGATGACAGTTGGTGAATTGATTGCTAAACTATCTGAAGTGGAGGATTTAAACAGACCCGTTCATCTAGGTGGGGATGGTGCTAAATGTATAGAGGTTGATGATAGCCTTGATGCAACTGAAGTTTATCTTTACTTCCATTGGGAGGATTAATAACAATGGGCAAGTCCTATAAAGATATTAATAAACAGCCTAAAAAGATTAGCGCGAGTAAGCATGTTCGTATTCAGTATGAAGAAGATGAAGCTGAACAGGACATTAAGACTTATACTGGCCAATCTTTTGCTATGGTATTAAAGAAACAAGAGGAAGAATAATTATGAAGAAACTTTTAGCTTTATCTCTATTAGTATTTGGTTTGGCTTGTAGCAAGCCAGTAGTTGTAGCTCCACCAACACCTGCTATGGTTGCTGTTCCTGCTGGTAGACAGACTACAATTGTTTGTCCTAATTGTAGGCAGGTTCTGATTGTTTCAGTTCCTGAAACTGTTTGTCCTCCATGCACAAGACTTCACGTTCCTGGATTTTAATTACAAAGCAGATGAAATGTCAAACAGTAAAAGCATAATTCCAAATAAGTTATCTATATCCCTTGAACCAGACATGGCCAAGAAAGTTGTTCTTTTGTATATACCTAATCCAGATATTCATTATCACATTGAATTGTCTGTGGATGAAGCATATAAACTTCTTGTGTGGCTTGAAAATACTAAACTTGATTGGATATAATATGTCATTATTCTTTAGTAGCGATTTACACATAGGACATTTAAGGTGTCTTGAAATAATGCACTTACGTCCTTGGACTACTATTGAGGATATGAATGAGGGTCTTATAGAAAGACACAATTCTGTCATCAAATCTGATGACACTATTATTTATCTTGGCGATCTTATTATGGGAAAGAAGTCAGAAAATGTTCCTAAATATATCCCGAGACTTAATGGGCATAAAATCTTACTCTGCGGTAATCATGATTGGCTTCCTTCAGAAGTAAGAGAAGCAAAGCTTAAACAGTTTGAAGAAATGTATAAACTTTCTGGAATAGATAGTATATACTATGGGACAGTAGATCTTAATGATATTTATAAAGGTCCTACTACTGGTATTAAACTTTGTCATTTCCCTCCTGCTGATTTTGATGACCCAAGAGACATAGAAAGAAAAGAACAAAGATATCCAGAGTTAAGACCTATCATTAAACCAGATGAATATCTTCTTCATGGGCATACCCATTCTGAAAATAAGCTAACTACTAATAATATACTTCATGTAGGCGTTGATGCTTGGGACTATAAGCCTGTGTCTTTTGAGATAGTGTTAGAATGGCTTGGAATTAAGTAATAAAGGATTTAACATGCTTATTAATGGATTAGAAGTTCCAGGTGATTGGATAGATTACCCTTATTCTTTTTTGGTAGCTGCCGTTCCTATCTTTCATGAACAAGGAACTTTTCCAAAAGCTTGGCATAAGCTGGCACAGCTTGGTATTACTGGGTTGTTGAAGTCCAAAGGTTGCCCAGTAATAACAGAGTTTAAACCGGTTAAGAAAAATACAACTACCGCATCCTATTCGTATGTTATTAAAGCGAACCCGAGACTGGATTATATTATTGTTGTATCTATATTTAATAAGAATAAAAAACTTATTAAAACCAACGTATCCATTAATCTTGTGGGTAATGGAGAAATCGAGTCTCCATCTGATGAGATAGCATCAATACGCCTGACTGTTAGGCCGACTGGTATTGACGGCGTTGTTGACAAGAAAGAAATTGTATTTAGGCAAGAACAGCCTTCATTGTTCTAATCTTTTTATTGAACTGATATAGGCAGATATCAGTTCTATTAAGAAGAAATAAATGTTTAATTGCGGTCATCCTGGTAGTGGATTTGACACAATTAAATATATGACAACTAAAATAACCCCATTTTCGCGCCAATGCCCATCATGTAATAAAACTTTATATTATAGTAATAAAAGTAATATGAAGCTTTCTGCAACAAAAAATGCTACTTGTGTTGCTTGCTCAAATAAAGCTTGCGCTTTATCTGGTAAAGATAATCCCTTTTTCGGTAAAACTCATTCCAAAGAGATGAAAGCACATCTTACCAAAAAAGCCCTTGAAAGAGTTAGAACACCAGAAGAGATAGAACAAGCGCGGACACAGTTAGCAAAAGTAGCAAATACTAAATCTGTATTAACTTGTTGGACAGAAAAGTATGGAGAAAACAAAGCTAACATTTTGTGGGAAGCCAAGAGAGAAAAAAATAGAGCATCCTCATCTGGTAGTAATAATCCCATGTTTGGTAAAGCATCTCCACAAGGTTCTGGCAATGGCTGGTCTGGTTGGTATGGTGAATGGTATTTTAGAAGTTTATTAGAACTATCCTTTATGGTAAATACAATAGAACGCTTTAACTTTACTTGGAAATCCGCCGAGGATATAAAGATACCATATACAGATTATTTAGGTAATCAAAGAAATTATTTTCCAGATTTTATACTTAACGATAAATATTTGGTTGAAATTAAACCAGCAAGATTAAAGAATACACCATCAGTTATAGCTAAACAACAAGCTGCTATATTTTATTGTTCTTTAAACAATATGATCTATAAACTTATAACCCCTATAATCTTAAAACAAGATAAAGTTCTTACTTTATACAATGAAGGAAAGATTAAGTTTCTTCCTCGTTATGAAGAAAAGTTTAAACAACTCTACTTAAAAGAGGTATAACATGAAGCAGGACAGGCAATTACTATTAATTCGTGGGCTACCAGGAAGTGGAAAAAGCACTTACGCAAGGACTTTGACTGATTACACCCATTTTGAGACAGATATGTATTTCTGTTTAAGTGGTGAATATAAATGGGTTGGTAGCGAAATTGCGAGAGCCCATCGTTGGTGCCAAGCTAAAGTTTACGAAGCGCTTAAAGAAGGAAAGAATGTAGTTGTTTCTAATACCTTCACCAAAAAATGGGAAATGGAAACCTACTTTGAAATGGCCAAAGAACTTGGTATTTCTATTTCAGTTAAAGAAATGACTGGAAAATATGCTAATGTTCATGGTGTTAGTGAAGAACATATTCAAAAGATGAAGAGTAGGTGGGAGAAGTTGTGAGATGTAGATTACTATACTTACCTTCGCAAACTTTTATACAAGATATAGTCTGTGTTAGAACATCAAAAAAAGGTCCTGGAGAAACATATACCGGTTCTATGTTAGAGTTTCCTTCTGAAGAGGCGGTATTAGAAAGGGTCCAAGGCTATATAACTATACCAAATATATATGTAAAATATAAAGAATGGTGTAAACTTAATAAAATTAATATCTTTCCACTTCTTATAGAACACTTTACTTCTGTAGAGATAGAAGATGAGCAAATATAAAATCCTTTACCTTCCAACAGGCGCATATATTAAAAGAGCTTTTAGCGGTTATTCATTTGAGTTTGAAATACAAGAAACAGATTATATTTTAGACTCGAAAACTTCAGCTGAAAGATTAATTTTTTCAATGGTAAGAACAGAAAGACCACCACATAATGGATTTATGGATTATAATAATATAATCTTTCCTTCTATTATAGCTCATTTTGAAATAATAGAGGATAAAAATGAATAATAAATGGGCCAAGATTACAGACTCCCATTGGATAAATCCAGATATTGGTTATATTAAATATATTGGAAATGATTATTGGGAAATAACTCCGAAGCCTTTTTTAAGTTATCCAAAAACTTTACATTCACTTGAAGAGTGTATTGCTTATGGAAATGATGTATATGAAAGTTATATTACTTGGAATAAACAATGAAAAAGAAAACACTTAAAGCCCATAAAAAAGCAGCCAAGGAACACCTTTCTAATGTTGTAATTAATAAAAGCACAAAAGTTATTAAGAACAAAAAGAAAAATCCTAAACCATTTAAGTTTTCCGGTGGAGAGTAATATGAATAATCCTTTATATTGGAGATTAATCAGTTTTTACAAAAGGCCAAATAAAAGCGGTTGGTATATTGCTCTATTAGAAAAAGAAACAATTCCTGGTGAGTGTTGGGCATTTCTTGCTTTAGTGTGGATGCCACAGTATCGTTGTTTTAAATTGTTTTTTAATCAGAAGGCATAGACGCACATGGATTTCAGAGAACCTCTACCACCATCTACAGGAAACCTTACGTATCATATACTAATGGAATGTCTTGATACCTTTATATATGACTATGTAAATAAGAAAAACGGAGAAGAGTTTCCAAGCATTAGAAACATTCTTGATGTATTTCTTACATATGTTAGAGATATTAAAGACGTTGATTTTAGTGTTCTTCAATCAAGAGATTTAGAACCTAAAGAAATGATTGAAAAGATTTCAACAGAGCTGGCAAAGATGGGAAAGTCTGAACTTGTAGACTCTGAAAAGTTAGGACTATTAGAAACTCTGTCAGTAAAACCAGAGCAAAAGCCGATTAAAGCTACCAGAAAAAAGTCAGTTAAACAACCTGAAACAACTTTAGAGATTGAAGCCTTTATTCCCACCGAAGAGGATATTAAACTTTTGGGTTCTTGTGGAATAAAAGTTAAATAATTATTTCGGTTTAGCACAAGTGATTACGATATGTTAGTTCGAAGGCGTATTCAGCAACCAAAGTTAGCGCGAGAGCGCATCTTATAGGCTTCGGCCTTATCTGTAGTAAGTGTAATTGGCTCAACCAATTTGCGCCTTGTTTATTTGAGACATATTCAGCAACACAACTTTTACAGGAGCCTTCGGGCGCATAGTTAGAGGAGTGATTAGCCAACTAATCAATGTCTCGTATTTTATATTGTTCTTTGATTTAAAGAGATTAACAGCAAACATATCTGGAGCAGAGTGTCGTGTGTTCGATTCACACTGTGGTTCTATGAACCATGTAGCTCAGTGGTAGAGCATCAGCCTTAACAACATCTCTTGTTTTATTTAAGAAGCTTACAGCAACCACTTGGATAAACTCTTCGGAGTTGGTTTCGACAACCAAAGGCTTCTTGTTATTAATAAAGATACTAACAGCAATTTATCCTGCCACGGTTAAACCGTATCTTGAAAGGAAATCAAATGAATACCAATATTTTTCAGCAAACTTTAGTTTCAGAAAGCAACATGACTTTAACAGAGAATGGTGCTATTACTCACGCGTCTACATTAGACAACGTATTAGATTTCTTTTATCACGCTCCCGCAAAGCGTGGACAAGCTGATATTGAACCAATGTTTAGAAAAGCATTAAGTTCTAATGCGGCTCTTGCTACTCAAGTTCTTTTCTATCTACGAGATCCTCGCGGTGGCCAGGGTGAGCGTGATAGTTTTCGTAAATGTTTAACTATCCTAAAGAACGAACGTCCTATTATTTTCGACTCTGTAGTTAAGCTTGTTTCAGAATACGGGCGTTGGGATGATATCTTGACCTTCACAGATAGTTCTATGGTTAAAGCTATTGTTCTTCAGCAACTTGCGCAAGATACTTGCGGCCAAAAGACTGGTCAATCTATTAGTCTTTTAGCTAAATGGATGCCTTCCATTAACACTTCTTCCAAGGAAACTCAGGCTCTTGGTCGTAAGTGGGCACATATTCTTAATATGTCTGAAAAAGCATATCGTCAATACCTCTCTGCTTTAAGAAAGCACATTGATATTGTAGAAAGTAAGATGTCTGCCAATGAGTGGGATAAGGTCAATTATTCTACTGTTCCTTCAAGGGCGTCTCTAATTTATAAAGAGGCTTTTAAGAAGCACGATGCTACAAGATATGCCGAGTTTACAGAAAAGGCTGTAAAAGGAGAGGTTAAGATTAACTCTGCTGTTTTATATCCTTATGATATTATCAGCAAGTATAGTTTAGGCGCTGTTGATAATACACTTGAAGCTCTTTGGAACCAGCTTCCAAATTATGCGGATACAGAAAAGAACGCATTGGTTGTGGCTGATGTTTCAGGCTCGATGAATGGAACTCCTATGGATGTATGCCTTTCTTTAGCTATCTATATAGGAGAAAGAAATAAAGGATGTTTCCATAATCAGTTTATTACATTCTCTGATACTCCAAAGCTTCAAAACTTGGTTGGTAATACTCTTCGTGAGAAGGTTATGAACCTATCAAGAGCTGAATGGGGAATGTCTACTAATATAGAAGCTGTCTTTGACCTTATTTTGAAGGCTTCTATTAAAAATAAAGTTCCACAAGAAGAACTACCAGACAGTATTTTTATCGTATCTGATATGGAGTTTAACACCTGTATTAAACATGGAAGTATGACTAACTTTAAGTCGGCACAAAAGAAGTTTGCTGAAGCTGGTTATACTCTACCCAAAGTAGTATTTTGGAATGTAGCCTCTCGTAATATGCAGGCTCCTGTATCTAAAGACGAAAAGGGCGTATATCTTGTTTCTGGGTGCTCACCTTCCATTTTCCAAAAAGCTATTAACGCTACCGCAACCACTCCTGTTGAGATGATGTTAGAAGTTCTTGATAACGAGAGATACGCTCCAGTTAAAAAGGCTTTGGCAATCCTCTCGCTGTAATTCAATTTAGACACCATCAGCAACCAATCTCATTCTACTGTTAATAGAAAAAAGAGGTGTCTAGTTTAAGTAATTAAGTTCAGGCTCAAACAGCAACTTACCTCTTTCATTTGAGACAAAAACGAGCCTTGTTAATAAAACGGAGATCAACAACTATGGGCGGCGAAGATTAAAGTGGTTAAAGTTAAAAACCCTCTTTGTGCTATATGTAAGAAAGACATAGATTTAGAAGAGCTATCAATGCTTGAACAAGCAGAAGCTTTGGATGGAGAGTATACACATCCAGAATGTAAAGAACCTACTGATGAAGTGCCTGTCGGATGATCTGGAAACAGTCGTGAAGCTTGTGCTACAAGTAGCTATTAACTGTTGATGATGTTGAGATACCTGATACAGCCGATACAGCAAGCAGTTAATTTATTAAGTCAATGTTGACGAAGTTAGCAACCACTCCAGCGATAAGGGAGAACGGGGCACATACTTCAAACATTGGCTTTGTTAAATTAACAAAAGGAGATATTAATATGGGAAACGCAACTCTTAACAGTTTATGGGTTGGTAGTTTTAAGGCTTCCGAACAAGAAGCAAGACAGCTACAAACAAAGATTTTACTAAAAGCCGAGTCTCTTGATATAGGAGAACTTGTTTCTCATGTATCCTCTTCTGCTAACGGGCTCCACCAGTTTATGATAATGCCAACATCAAGCAAAGAAACTTATCCAGATAATGTAGCATGGGAACAATTAGCTACATATACGGCGAGAGAAATCGCCGGGTCTACATTTTCAATCAAAAGACTGTATGTAGCAAGCATTTAGGAGATAAAATGCCTTTGATCTATGAATTATCGGATATCCATCTTGAACATTACAGAGATGTAAATGCTGCAATCAAATTCCTTGAGTATATTAGACCAGTTGAGACAGCAGATGTTCTTGTGTTAGCTGGGGATATTTGGTCATTACATAATGATATTTGTCTGATTTATTTAGACGAGTTTAGGAAGTGGGCAGTAGAGATTGTATACGTTCCTGGTAATCATGAGTGGTATGGAACAAATCCACATGGTGATGGCTTTACAATGCTTCAAGCCTTGAATAATGAAGGGCTTAGGGTTCTTGGACGAGACTTTTATAAGTCATTTACTTACGAAGGCATGAGATTTGTTGGGACTACATGCTGGTATCCTAGTAATGCTCTTGTTCAGAGGAAGTTAATGAGCTGGAGTGATACAGCCCATATCAGGGGTTTTCTTAGTTGGTGGCAAACTAATCAGCAACTAGAGCGTGAACATCTTTGGGCGAATGTGCAGAAAGATGACATCGTTGTTAGTCACATGCTTCCTATCTGGGAATGCGTTAGCCCACAGTTTCAGGCTGATAGCTACAACTGTCTATATGTAGCGTGTTTAGATGACCTCATACTTGAGAAAAAACCATCGTTATGGTTCCATGGACATAGTCATGAGCCGCTAGATATTACAATAGGCGATACTAGATTCCTTCGAGGACCAATAGGTTATCCAAATAGCATTCATGATATCTCGCAAGTAAAAGTATTAGAGATAAATATATAATTAAACGATATAAGTATTATGCCAAGGTGTCCGAGTGGTCGAAGGGACGGGTTTTGTAATCCCGCTGCGTAAGCACATCGTAGGTTCAAATCCTATCCTTGGCTCCATAATCTATTCAAGCATAGCGGGTATGATGTAGTGGTAGCATGGCATCCTTCCAAGTTGTTCGCGTCAGTTCAAGCCTGACTATCCGCTCCAATATAGGAATGTTTATGAGCAAATATATGTTTGCAGTATCTGATTATTATGCTACAGGAGAAGGTCAAACCACTTCTATCCTTATAACACAAGCATGTCCTCATTTTGGCAGAGATTATGAAATTGAACCTTCATGGGATACGGAAATTGGAAAATACTTTCCAGGAAAGCTAAAGCACTCAAAAGCACAGATAACAATTTTAGAGTTTATTGACCGTTTTGGTGAATACTTGTCTCAATGTATAGAAATCTTAAGCAAAGAAGATTTTGAAAAAAAGTATGGTTATCTTATTCCAGAGGGAATAAAAAACTTTATAAATAATACTGAAGATAATCAACCAGCTAATTTCTTTTGGGCATCTCAATTTCACACTAACTATAGTTAATCTATTTAGGATATACTATGCACTCTATTGTTATTAAGTTTGGAGATAATGATTTTGGAAACACTTTCCAAAATCTATTAGATACTATCTATCGTGCTATTGATGAAAATAATAGGAAACCGTTTAGTGAATTCGAAATAATTGACTTAATCAAAAAAGGAATACTATTTCATTATATAGCATTTCAAAACCAATATAGATATGCTTGTACAGAAGAAAACCTTAAAAGCACAGAGGAATATCTTTTAAAGTTTAAAGTTCTTTTTGATGAGGAAGCCGACGAGTTTTATAAAACGGGGTGGCAAAACAGTGAATGTGTTTATTTACACATAGAAAGCGGTTTTATCACAACATTTTAGCTATTGTTTTTGTTTCCATTTAGGCTGCGACTCGGCTTCTTTTAAAAGCTTATCAGCAGCTTCACATATTCCACAAGAACAATCTGTAAGACTGTGTTCTAAACGATACTTTCTTATTACAGAAAGTAGTTGTAATACAAAAAATGCGTTTCGTCCGCTAATCAATTTTCTACGCTCTATATTCATATAAGTTAATTCAATTTAGGAGATGTGATGGAAATTAAAACTTGGACCTTAAATACAGAAGCATTTGAGGCCAATTTAAATGACGCCAAGCTTTATTTTTTACAAAAAATGGTTGAAGAAGACATTATTACTAATGAACAAGGTCTTAAAATGGCAGAATATGCTATAAGCCTCGCTGATAAAACCTCCAATAGATTTGGATGTTGGCTAACTAAACTTATTTTTAAAAAGAAATTGTCCGAAAAAGACACAAATACACGATTTGTTGTGGTTAAAGTTTTTTATGAGAAAGAAGTAGAAGAACCTGTATCTAATATTGTTAAAGAGGAGCTTACAGATGCTGTCAAAGCCAATTAATCCTAACTATTGCGCTACGGTAGTCAGAATTTCTAAGTTAGTTCCTTTAGAAAATTGTGATAATGTTGTAGCGGCTCTTATCTTTGGTAATAGTGTTATCGTTGGAAAAGATACTCAAATTGGTGATTTGGGTCTTTATTTTCCTCCCGAAACACAGCTTAGCCATGAGTTTCTTCATAATAATAATCTTTATCGTAAGGCTGAACTCAATGCTGATGTGACTAAGAAGGGTTATTTTGAAGAGAACCGCCGCATTAAGATTGCTAAGTTTCGTGGCAACAAGTCGGAAGGCTTGTTCATGCCTATTACCTGCCTTAACTATATCTTAATGAGCCCTCTTACTGGTTATATTGATTGGATGTTTCGAGAAGATGCTCCAGAGGGCACAGACTTCGACAAGATTGGTACACATGAGATTTGTCGCAAATATGTTATTCGTGTAAAGAACCTTCCTTCACAGAAGAAGAGTGATAAAAAGAAGGTTAATAAGTTTGATCGTCTGGTAGAGAACCAGTTCAGACTTCATATTGATACTGAAAACCTTCGTCGTAATGCTCACAAGCTCAACCCAGATGATATGATCAGTATTACAAATAAGATCCACGGCACTTCTTGGGTTGTTGGTAAGGTGCTTACTAAGTTCCCACTTCCTTGGTGGAAGAAGATGCTTAAGAAAGTAGTTGACATCAATGATACTAAGTATGATGTCATTTACTCAAGTCGCACTGTTGTTAAGAACAAGTATATTAACACAACTGTTAATAGCGGTTTCTACAACTTCGACTTGTGGGGCGTGATTGCAGATAATCTTAAGGATTGCATTCAGGATGGTATTACACTCTATGGTGAAGCTGTAGGTCAGCTTCCAACAGGAGCTTGGATCCAAAAGGGCTATCATTATGGCACTCGTCCTAACCAACACGAAGTCTATGTTTATCGTATTACTTCTACCAATACTGAAGGCAAGGTGATTGAGTTCTCCTGGCCTCAGATCAAAGAGTATTGCGCTAAGTATGGGCTGAAGCATGTTCAAGAGTTCTATTACGGTAAAGCAAAGGATTATTGTTCTGCCATTCCCGTTGAACAGCATTGGAACCAAAACTTCCTTAATAAGCTTGAAAAAGACTTCATGCTTGATAGGAAGTGCCCATTAAACAATAATGAAGTGTGGGAAGAAGGTATTGTTGTTCGGGTAGATGGACTTTTTGAGTGTTCTCCATATAAACTTAAAAACTTTGCCTTCTTGGAAAAAGAAACAAAGGATTTGGATAAGGGTGAGGTTGACCTTGAAACAGAACAAAGCATTGTCGAAGAAACAGAATGAAATGGTTATCAAATTAAAAGCACTCTGGAGAAATCTGGAGTGCTTTTTCTTGTTTCATCCCTATGTTGTTCGTGAAGTATTAACATATACAAACTCTTCGTGCACACAGGTTTTTGAAAGAAGAAAAATACTTTATTGCGAAGTTTGTAGAAAAAGGCGAGCTGGCTAATGAAAAAGAGATATAAAGTCCTTTATCTGCCTACTGGAGAGTATATTACTATTAATAGTAAAATGAAATCTAAAAATAAAAGCATAAATAAAGCGCATAATCAAAGTCGACTCTTTTATGGTGGATATTCTTTAAGTGCTCCAAGAACTATTTTAGTAAACTCTGATAAAATTGATGATAATGACACTTATATTGATGCTGTGTTTACTAATAAACATATTATTAATAGTTGGATTGCAGAACTTATAAAACGAGATACTTGTAAACAATATAATTTAAGGCGAGAATACTTTGAAATTATGGAAGTTCAATAGAAACCTAAACTAAATGGTCGATATATAGTTGTATCTACTATTTGGGGACAGCATGACTGTAATTATTGGAATGAAAGCAAATAATAAAGTTTATATGGGATGTGATAGTGTATTTTTATGCGGTCAACAAATAACAAGGCGTTCTCAAAGCAAGCTTCTAATAAAAGATGAGCTTTTAATAGGATTTACTACTTCTGGTAGTAGAATATTACAAGTGGTAAATCATAAACTAAAGCTACCATCAACAAGAAAACTTAAAACAGAAGAGTTAGAAGGGTATTTAGCTACTATTTTTTGTAGTAAGCTTTATAAATTGCTTGATATGGAAAGACTATTGGTTAACGATTCTGATAGGAAGGATTCTGAACCTTGTATGTCCCCAGCAAGACTTTTAATAGGGATAAGAGATAGACTATTTGAAGTAGGTGAAGATTTCGATGTATCAGAAATACCTACCGATTATTATGCTGTAGGTAGCGGCGAACCAATATCATTAGGTTGCCTTGAAGCTACAACAAGCTTATTACCGCAATTTGGTCCAGAAGATCACCTTATATTTGCTTTAAAAACCGTGACAAAACACATTGCCGCAATCCAAGGGCCTTACCAATTAGCAAATACAGGAGACTTATGTCTTTCAACACATTTATAGGTTTAACTATATTGTCTGCGATTTTATCTCTTGGGCAATGGGTATTCTTTAAGCTAACCAATAAAAAACCAAGCTATTTTGCTCTTTTTATTAGTTTAGTGTTAGCAAACGTAGGATTTTTATTTACAAAGAGTTTTTTTAAATGCTAAAGCAATTATTCTATAAGACAGTTGAAGATTTTTCTAATCAGTATGATTTAAATAAAAATGATGTTATTGAGCTATTGAAAAATAGTAGGTTAGGCTTGGATTGGCCTAATGCGGAATTGCTTGGTATGACAGAAGCTTCAATTTTAAAGAAACTTAATCTGTGGTTGGAGGTTGATGGAGTTAATGGTCAAGATGATCCAAGAAACTTGGTCTATATTATATATATAAATATATAGATATTAATTATCAACCCTCGGCGCATATACATATGTCGTATTTTTGAGCTACAAACCGAAGCATTATTTTAACCAAAATGAAAACATTTTCACTGGAGGTTTAAATGAATACGCAAAACGATATTATTAGGTTTTACGGCAACCCTATCTTCCACAAAAAGAAGAAGTTAATTGCCGATGATTATATGGTTGCCTATCAAGAAGGCAAGACGGCAGCAACCCAAAATCATGCTATCAGTGAAAATCCCTATGATAAAGAAGATGATGCCATCTGGGGAAAAGCAGATTGTTGGATTGAAGGATATAAAAGTGTTAAGGGAGATTATTAATATGCCTGAAAATAAACTTCCTATGTTCAAAACGCTTTTAGATACCCTCAAAAATCAATCCGAGGAGACGAAAGCTATGTTCTTCGCCTCTCCCGAATCTGAATTGATGGCGGCCTATCTGGAGGGCAAGGAGGCCAGAAAGAAAAAGAAGTTGCCAGAGCATAATCCATATCCAAAGCCAAGCGATAACGATATTGAGCGATATACTAAACATCTTTGTTGGGGCGAGGGATATATTGACAACTTTTTTGATAAGACATAACAAGGAGAGAAAATGGGATTTTGGAGAAGTTTAGTTGGATTACCAGAAAAGAAAAGTCTTAAAGAAAAGGAAGATGACGTAGTATCTTATTTAGATAAGCTTTCTGAAGAAAATAAAAAGATAATTCCGGAGAAAGAACTATTTACTATTCTTATTCATCTTTTGGATAAAAATAATACTGTAATGACTTATACTGATATTACTGAAGCTGAATGGGAAGCTTTAGATAGTGGTTGTTTAGAAGTAGAAATTACCAATATGGAAAACAAGCTAAAGAAAATAACTTTTAATAAAGATTGTTGGGCCTATCTGGAATGTAATCCAAGAGTTATTGAACCAGCAGATGTAGAACAAGTCAAGTCAGCTTGGAAAGAAGAGCCTAACAAAAAGATAGAATTTCCAATTTAGTAAGCGATATAACTAACATAGCGGGAGGCTGGCCGGTAGTCAGAAGGTGTCTCATAAGCATCGTAGAGGAGCATTCAACTTGCTCTCCCGCTACCATCTAACTATATTTTGGAGGTATCATGGATACCAATGAGTTTAAATCAGAAGTTCCCAAAGAAGTGGTAGATAATATCTATCAGAAGATTGTTGATAAGGTTCAGTCTTTGTCTGAATCCGATGTTGCCGAAGATATTACACAGGTTGCAGAAACTTTTGATGCCCTTGAAGCCGAAGGAGTAGAAATCCCAGCAATGTCTGCTGAAAATTTTCAGATCCAGGCAAACGAAAGGCGTATGCAGGAACAGCTTCAAAGATATTTAAAGTCAAGAGAAAATCATATTCCCGGAAAGCAGTTTACTCACTCTGACGGGATTGTTTATGTTGTTCAGGATAATCCACACACAGGTATGTGGGTAAAGAATAAGAAGGAAGAAATTATTAATCCTAACATGAATAATAACTCTGTTCGTAGGAAGTTGAAGAAAAACCCTACTAAATATAATGTAATTAACGCTTAATTTTAATCCTTTCATTCTAATTCTATTTAGGAGTAATACAATGGATACTACCTCTACACCCAACACGGTTCCCAGTCAGAAGCTTGACACTATCTGTCAGTGGATTTATAATGGCCCGAAGTATAAGGAAATTACTCTAATTGATAATACAAAGGGTATGGTTCCTAATCGTAATCGTAAGAAAGTTGGTTTTGTAGTTGCTACAAAGGATGCTGATGGTGTTATTCACATTGGTTGGAGTAAGCAGCATCACGCTGACAAGGTTTTTGATATTACCAGGGCTCGAAGTGTTGCTTATGGCCGTCTTGAAACTGGAACTAATACACCTATTCCAGATTCTTTCAGGAAGTTTATGCCAGAGTTCCTTCTTCGTTGTATGAAGTATTTTCAGTCTGATGTTGTTCAGGATATTTATTACTATTAATTAAACTTATAATTTGTTCCCTGTATGCTGTCCGGGTCGGCAGAAGCCTGTTAAGCTTCCGTGCAAACAAAGTTGGTTCGATTCCAACACAGGGAGCCAATTTTTAGGAGAGCGTTATGGAAAAGGATACAAAGAAAGAAAATTCTGTTGTTGTGCCAAATCCAGAGCCTCTAACAGAAAAGAATGAAAAAACTATCATCGTTCATGAAGATGAGGATGATGGTTTAATTTATACTAATAATTTTTAAAGTGTAAAATGCTTCCATAGCTTAATGGTTAAAGCAGGTATCTCTAAAATATCTTACTCCGATTCGATTTCGGATGGAAGCACCAACAAACGATATAGAATTATATATAAGGAAAGAATATGAAGACACTGTAGGTTTCTCCAAGAGCGCCATGATTGAAAAGCTTGTTATTGCTTATATTAATAACAATGCCACTTTTCAATGGAGAATAACATGGCTATCGAATTAAAAGAAAATGAAACAAAGCGTCCTACATTTACACCTGAACAACATGAGGCTTGGAATAAAGCTAAATTGTTATTGAAATCTTTGACAACAAGTGATACTTTACGTTATAGAGCATTACATATAGCAATGAGTGAGCTTCGGGGTAGATATAGGAAGCATAAAGGCCCGATTGAAACTCCTTCCAAAAATCCTAATAAACTTCAGTGTAGAATAATGACTGATAAATATGCTCAATTAAGAGAGCGGGTGGATGCCTGGAAGGTATATTTTGATAATCCGGGAGCTAAAAAGCTGTATATTATTTGCGACCATACTTTATCAGAGTCGCAGAAAGCTGTCCAATCAGCACACGCAGCAGCACAGTTCTTAAAGGAACACCCTTTAGCACCTTGGACAAACGGAACCTTAGTTCTTTTACAATCAGACCCAGATAAATATGTAAAATCTTTTGATGATATTATCAATAGGTATTATTATAAGGGTAATCGTAATTATAATTACCATACTGAATGGCGTGAAGAGGATATGAATAATCAAATAACAGCAGTAGTTGTTCTTGATGATTATTATTCTATCAGTAATCGTAATGTAAAAATGTTATAAGGAAGATCGGCGGAGTTGGAGTGCCGCGTATGCCTGGAAAGCATAAGTCCTTTTGGGCTAAAGGATTCGAATTCCTTATCTTCCGCCACAACGAGTTAGTAAATGTTTAGGGATGTTCTTTCGAGAGCATCCTTAAGTGTTTATGGAGGAACTATGAACAGTAAAAAGAAGCGATATAATCTTCTATACCTGCCATCAGGTAGGTTTGTCGAAATACTTGGGCCTAAAAAAGTTTCTGGCCAAAAAATTGTTCATATGGCTAATGAATGGCACATATTATCAAAAAACAGGTCTGACCTTAAAGATATATTACTTCGTATATTACAAGGCCATTTTCCACCGATGTTTTATAAACATAATGAAATGATTGATTACTCTCTATTAAAATCGTGTCATTTTGTTTTTCAACGTGTTGGGGTTAATGATGACTAAACTTTTATATTTACCCACCGGAGAATATATTTCTTTTAGGACTAATGGAGTATTTGTTAATGATATAACTTGTTTACCCAGTGTCTCTAAAAGTAAGAAATTGTTTTTTAATAACCTCAATAATTTAAAACCTTTTGTTGATTATGTAAATAATCATTACATTCATAGTTTCTTTATAAGAAATGAAATTATCCAACCTTTACTAAAAGAACATATAGAGATTATAAATGATTAGTTTAACTGTTTCGTTTATTCCAGAGGTTGGAAGATATTATAAAGCTTTATATTTACCTACTGGAGAGTGGATATCTTTACCTAATGGTAAGATAACATATTATCATTCGCCACAAGACACTCTTTTATATGCTAAAGGTAAACATTTTTATTATACTCATTTTATTAATTTTATACAACCTGTCCTTATAGAACATTTTCATTTTGAACGTATTGATAACTTTAAGGTAATTCATTATGAGTTCATGGAAATCAATTAAAAACATTCCAGATAATATCCAACAGGGTGATAAGTTTATTGCTCGTTGGAGGGGTTTATTTAATACATATGAATATGGTATTGCGTATTATGGACAATTTGGTAATTGTTATTTAACAGCTCCACTCGGATTTTGTGTTTTTTCAGAACCAGCAGATATAGATGGGGATGGGTTTGGCCAGGCAGAGATTTTTCCAGACGAGTTTTGCGAAATACCGGAGTATTGATTATGTCTTGTTTACAAAATAGTCAATGTAAGTTTAAGATATTATATTTACCTACAGCAGATTATGTTAAATGGATATCAACGGAAGGGCTTCCAACTGTCTATCCAGTTGATAGTATTGGATATAGCTATAGTCGTTGGGTAGAGAGAACGTTAGTTAAAGGCAATGGAGATTATATTCCATATGCTGATTGGGTATTAATGAATATAGTAGTTAGCGAAAAAAGAAAACGCCCTACTTGTTCATTAATTAAAGAACACCTTGCGATTATATGGGAGTAAAAATGGCAGAAAATAAAGGAACGATGATTATTAAAGAAGAGTGGATGACAAAAGAACAGCTTAAAGATGCTTATTTGAAACAATTAGGCTTTCCTGATGATTTTATAGTTGTTAAAAAGAATAGGGAAGATTATATTAATCAAATAGTGGATATTAATAAAAATAAAGGTTTTACTAATTTGGACATGATACAAAGTAGAGCAGGAGAAATTTGGGATACTTTTGACGCTTCTAAATACGATTTTGCTGCTGCGTTTAATGAAGCAATAATTAAATATCCAAAAGTAAGATATAGAAAATATTCGCCCAGTAGAGTTTTTGAAAAATACTATACGGTTGAAAAAATTGGTCCTCTTACCTATCATTGCTATCTTAATATATTGGGAACCTCCGCTAAAAAAATTATAGAATAGATTAAAAAAATCAGAATTAAGTATAGATAAGGCTCACTGACGAGCTTATTAATAACATGAATGCCTTAACAGGGTTCAACCACAACTTGCCTAACAGGAGTTAATATGATGTGGAATACTTTTACCGTTAATAAATTACGCCCCTTCTCTGTCGGATTTGACGATTTCTTTACTTTCGCAGAGACTTTTAATCAGGAACTGGCTGATAAGTTCCCAAAATATAACATCATTAAAGATGCTGATAACTATGTCATTGAAATGGCTTTAGCTGGCTATTCAAAGGATGATTTAGATATTACTTGTGAAAATGGTGTATTAACTATTTGTCATAAGAAGCAGGATGAAGCAGACCAGGGAACTTTTATTCATAGGGGTATCTCTAAAAGAGCTTTTAGTAAGTCTTTTACTCTTGCTGATACTATTATAGTTAAGGGTGCCTCTTTTGTAGATGGTTTGCTTACTGTTAATTTAGAGCAAATCGTTCCAGAAGAAAAGAAGTTAAAGAAGATTAGTATTGCTGATACTATTCCTTCTGTATCAACTACATCAAATAAGAAAACATTAAAGAATTAAACAAACTATATACTCGTCAGAGCCTTCAATAGCCCAGTATCGTGCTGGGCTATTGTTATTTATGGAGGTAATATGAGCCGCGCTGAAAATCGTCATCATAGACAAAGAGTTATTAGAAATCGTATTAGAAAAATTAAACATAAATGGTCTATTTCCTATAAATGCGGTAGTGAAGAATGGCTACAAAAAACAGCGCATGGTAAGGATAATCCGTTTACACGCTGTTCTTGTTTTATGTGTCAAAATGCTGAACAAGAACATATTGAAAATAAACGAGAAAGAAAAGCTGCTAAACAAGCTATTAAATTAGAAGAAAGTGAGGATGAAGAATAATGATTAAATTATTTCACTTGTTTATTTTTGGATATTTCTGTAATCATAAATGGGTTTGTATTAGAGAAGTTGGAAATCGGCTTGAACATAGAATTGTTCTTCAGTGTAAGGAATGCGGTAAAATTAAAAGTAAACTCATTTTGTAAGAGGTAAATAAATATGGCATCTATTAAAGACATGGTTGACAATAACAAGAAAGTTAAGTTTGCTTGGTATCGCTCTGGTGAAATGTGGTATACAACAGAATGCGGCTTTGAGTTTCCAGTTCCTTTGTCTGATGTTGGAACTGCCTGTCTTTTAGCAGAAGATAGAGCTATTTTATTTATGCGTTATATCAGGCGTCATATTGACCATATTGAAATGGCTAAATTGGAGTCGAGAAATGCCACGCCGTAAAAAGACACCTAAACGAGATAGATTACAGCAATATAAAGACCTTGCTTGGCGGTTGAGAATGGCTACAAGAATAACGCTTAACCAAGAAGAGGCTGTTAAAGTTGTAGATGAGATAGTTAGACTTCACATTAAGTTTGAAAGAGAAGATGACGATTGCGGAAAATGGGGGAGGAACTAACATGTTTAATTTTTATAAAATAAAGATGAAGATTTATAGTCTTATTTTAAGCGACCTTTGTATTACTCTCATTAATTCTTGGAGAGACGATAGCTTTGGTTGGGAATATGGTAGGCATTATTTAAAAAATAAAAAGAGCTATATAACTTTTTGGATTGCTAATGGTAGGTGGTTTTTTAATATAGAAGTTGATGGAAATCATAATGGAAGCAGTCCTATTGGCTTATTCGAAAGACATATTTTGTGGCATGAGTTTTTAAAACAAGTATTAAGAAATCGAATAAGTATAAAAAGAAAGTTCTTCATGAAGAACTAATAAAGAAACTTAATAAATAGGAAATCTAATGACACCAAGAGAACTTCACAAAGCATGTATTGCTGCCCTTTCTGTTTGCCCACAAATGAGCCAAGTAGCTACATGGGATTTTGATTTAAAACCTCCTGGAAATAATAAGTATAATACTTTAGAAGATGTAGTCAGATATTGGTTAGAAGATTATACATTATGGCACCAGGGATATAGTAAGTATTTAAATAATGAAGTTTTAATGTTTTTTAATGATATTTTTAAACGCAGAAACGAAGCAATATCTGTTGTTTGTAAACAATGGGAGTTAAAATGAAATGTATGCGTTGGTATGAAGTAGTTTATTATACGCTAATTCGTTGGGCTTGTTGGATTTCAGATAAGGTGGGATAAAATGTGGAAAGCTATACTTTGCTTTTTATATGAGCCTTGGATTTTATCTTATAACAAGTCATTTACTAGAATAATTAGAACTTGTTCTAGATGTAAGAGACAAGAATTATTTGCTTTTGGTATGTGGCATAAATTACCAAGAAAGAGCAAGGTGGATTAATGAATAAATACGAGCATTGTAAAACTGAGCTTGCTAAGGGAAATGAAGTTAGTATGAAAGTTTTTGGGCAATCTATGATGCCTATTATTAAATCTGGAAGTTTGTTAACTTTTAAAGCGTTTGATGAGTATGAAATTGGTGATGTTGTATTTTGTAAAGTCTCTGGAAGACTAATAGATGCGCATAAAATTACAAAGAAAGATGCTAATAAAGGTTATATGATTGCTAACAATAAGGGTTGGGAGAATGGTTGGACTAAAATTATATATGGCAAAGTGATTAAGATAGAGTGAGGTTAATTATGGATGAACATTCAATAAGGCCAGTAGTTCTATTATATGACGAATATGGGCGTCCATTACTCATAAAAGACCCGTTTCAAAAAAGACCTATTGGGTTTACATCAAATAATTCTTCGGATGATGAGTAAGCAATTCGATAATTAAATTGTAAGCGAGAAATACAATGGGCAATCAGCCACAACCACAACAATATCCATACCCTATTACATAGGTCGTTTGTTGTGTGTTCTTTTTCAAACGGCCCTTTCAAGGGCCTTTATAATGTATAGATAAAAATATATTGGGGCAAGATGTTATGGCCGCATGGTGGATTTTGATTCCACTCGTCAAAGTTCGATTCTTTGTGCCCCAACCATTTATAAATATAAGAAGGAGCAGACCCTAGCGTGGAACAGGGAGACAACGTAAGATATGAACCGTAAGTAGTTCTCACTAAACGAACCGATAATTAGTATCTTATAGTCAAACGGAGTGGCGGGAAAAGAGTAGTGCCTTTGATGTGCCCACACCGAATTATATTTATATTCAATAAAGCTATCTTGGAAGAAATCAACCTGGGATAGTGTAAACGCTGCCCTAATCAGCGGGAAACAAAGAGACAAAGATAAGCGGAAACGGAACAGTTTGTTGATTTAAACAGGCCGTTAGCATATCAATTAGGAACTAAATGTTTTACCGAAAACTATTTGAGTGTCAACCATTCTATTCAAATAGCGGTTTATGCTGTCTAACCAGCATTGAGGAGTTAAGCTTTGTTTCTTATTGGTTATGAAACAGATAACACACCAGTTAGAGCTACAACATCTTATATTTTATTGCTTACAGCAAATGTCATAAGATGTAATGCTTTCTGCCGTTGGAAAACAAGCTATCGCGCAGAGAACGCTTCCCTATCAAGCGTATGGCAAAGACAATAGTATTTACAAATAACTGTTTTGCTTGTTAACTACAACTTTTTGTAAAGAGTGTCAGATAGGGATTTTCGGCTATTAGCTCAGTCTGGTAGAGTCCGCGTTTTGGGTGCGCGTTGTCGAGTGTTCAAATCACTCATAGCCGACCATTTTACAACTTATATCTATATTGACGAAGCATAGGGTTTGAATAGTAGTCCCTATGCTTCAAGTATAGATATTAGTTTTATGCAAAGGCTGTTGACGCAGTTTAAACGCACGTAGTATTCGGGCTACGCAGCATTTACTACAAACAGTCTTTGAATAAGACTAATATATGGCGTGATCGCATAGCGGCAATTGCTGGGGACTGTAAATCCCCTCCCTTCGGGTTCGTAGGTTCGAGTCCTACTCACGCCACCAGTTTCTTTATTGGAGTTTAATGATGAAAAGAATAGTATATCTTCCTGACCCAACTGTTCTATTCTATGGTTATAAAGACAATATATATTTTGGTTCTATCTATAATGAATATGAGATTACAAAAGAAGAGATATTAGACAGTAGTCTTGTTCCTATAACTGATAGGTTCTTTAATATAGATGCTATTTTTACAGCACTAAAAGAAAAAATTACAAAATCTAACCAGCCTTATTTTACAAATATGTTAAACAACTCTTATTTATATGAAATAATGGAGTTTAGTGATGGGCAAAGTTAAAACATATAAGATATTACATTTACCAACAGCTACTTATATGTATATGTTGAAAAGCGATAAACGTAAAATACTTAATAATAAGTTAAATAGATTTTATAGTTATTTCGAGTTAGATTTTTCATTACACGGATACACTATTAAAGAAGCCACGCCCCTTTTTACTAAAAAAGAGGCTACTGGATATATAAAGTATTGGTCTATAGTTGATGATAATAGACATGCTTCTATTATCTTTGAAGAAGAAAAATCTTGTTCTACCGTTCCAGCCTATTTGTTTGAGATAGTAGAGGTTGAATAATGACTAAATATAAAATACTTCATTTATCTACCGGTATGTATATTTATAGAAGCATTTTAGATACTACAGATAAAAATAATATACTATATGGAGAGTTCTATTCTGAATGGGAAATGAGTTCTAATAGATACGATATAGAAAGAGAGTTCACAAATATCTTTGATAATAAAGATATTTTTATTATACTTAAAAAAATGTTAAAAAACCACAATAAAGAAGCTTATTTTTCTTATGAAAAAGATTATAATAAAAAAGCTATTGATAGAATAGAACATTTTGAGTTAATAGAGGTTGATGAAAATGTATAGAATACTTCATTTACCTACTGGAACATATATGTATTATACTTTAGATAATGGTAAAATAAATACCCAAAACTTTTATTCTCAATATGAAGTAGATAATAACTTGTATGATACTAATAGTTCTGATGGGTTATTACAGTCTTCTTTCAAAGATAAATCTATGGCGCGTAGGTTTTTAGATCGCTGGGAAAGAATGAATAAATTAGAAAATAATGATGGGATAGACCCTCTTGTATTTGATGAGGGTTGTTCCTATTCTTTTAATAAGCTACATTTCTCTGTTGTAAAAGAGATTAAAAATGGCTAAATATAAAATACTTCATTTACCAACAGCTTCTTATTTATATAAAGAGATAAATAAAGATTATGAAGACGATGATTGTTTTACATTATACTCTGACAGTGAAGTAGCGTCATCTATAATAAATAATACCTATAATTTAAAGTTTTCATCTTTATTTAAAAACAAAAATGAAGCAATAAAATATATAAATTATGCTATAGGCCATAATGCTTTTTGTTTTACTGAATTTGATTGTGATGATTTGCTCAAAGAGCATTGTGAAATAATAAAGGTGGATGATGTATAAAATTTTATGTTTAACAACAGGTTCTGAAATTAGATGGCCAAAACACTATCTGTATCCATCACAAAAACTTGTCCCCAGAGAAGTTCAAGAAGATATAGCACATTTTAGTGATACAGCTATACAGCAAGGGATTATATATTTTAGCACGTATGAACAAGCTGATTGGTTTGTCCGTAGAAGGTTGTCATATAATCCAGCAAGAACTGATTATCAAAAACTGTCTTTCATGAATGCTGTATTCAAAGCATCTGATATGGAAGAGGTTAGTAATTACACTAAAAAGTATATGTTTGATATAATAAAGGTATGATATTATGGCAAAACGTCTTATATATCTTCCTGATCCTACTATTAAGTTTTACACTCGAAGCACTATGTATATTTCAACATTTTCTTCTGTTGAATTAGAAAGAATGTTTTTAAATGGCAAATCTTTAACAGATATACAGACTGGTTATTTTGAGATTGATTTAGATAATGATGATATTAATATATTTAATGGCGGCGATAGATTTACGGATAGATTTAGTTTTATAAAAGAGAGAGTAGATAATGGAGAATACTTTCCAGGTTTACTAAATAAAATAGAACTGTTCGAAGTAATGGATTTTCCTGAATAGTATTTATTATAATTATAGGAGTATATATGTCAGTTAGACTTAAACACAGAGTAATTGGAAATAATGATTTTATACAAGTTGATATATGTGGAGATTGGGATGATAACTATGTAGAATTGTCTGAAGAGTTGCCAATTAAAACCTTATTAGCTTTAACAGCTTCTATTATAGACAATAATTCTTTCTATAAAGATTTGTTTGACAGTAGGCTATTGAGCTAATATGACTACTGAAAAACTAACCTGTAAAGCCTTGACGCGATACGCTCTTTTATATTTACCGTGCGCCAGTTATCTTGTCGATTCGGCTTCTATAAACCGAATTAGAACATATAAATCAAAACAAAAGGCTTTTAAAGCATTAGCAATTTTAGCTGGTTATGGTAGCAGAGCATTATATCTGGAAAACGGAGATAAGATATCTATACCGGTAGGTAGATTAGAAAGCTTTTATAGACAATTTGAATGTGTAAAAGCTTTTACTTTAGTTGATTTTAGAAATGGTGATAAGCTTTTACATACATATATACCAATTTATAATCTCTCTCGATTAGTGGATAGTTCTTCTATTACTCTTAAAGATAAAACTTATTTTACGGAAAATCCAAAGAGGGTATTGTATGAAAATACTGTTTAAAAGTATACATGGTTCAAGATTATATGGAACAAGCCATGAAGGGTCTGATACTGATTATAAGTGTGTCTTTAGTAAATCTCTATCAGAACTTATCGTGGACGCTCCAGACTGTTATAGAGAACATAGTCCAGATGATACCGAATTTTTTTCATTAAAGAAATATGCTTTATTGTTAGGACAGCAGCAAACTAATGCTATAGAGATGTTATTTACGCCAAACGAATTCATCGTCGAGACTTCCCCAGCTTGGGAACAGCTTCGTGAGAATAAACACCGTTTGGTGAGCAAGAATATCATGCCTTTTGTGGGTTATGCGAAACAGCAGGCGAGGGTTTATTCATCAAAGGGCAGTTCTCTTAATATGTTAAAAGCTCTTAATGCTATTCTTAAAGTTTGGTTAAGCAAGAACTCAATTACAGATGAGACGAGAGCATTAGAGTTTACAGAAGATAAGTATTGTTTTGATGACCTTTCAGATTTAATGGAAGCATATCCGCAATTGCTTTCTCGCGGAGAAAAGCTTTCTACTGTTGGAGAGCCTATTCCATATATTAATGTGTTAAACAAACAATTTGAATGCTTTGTTCCAGTTAAAGAATGGGCTTCTCGCATTCAAAAAATGATTGATACCTATGGAGAACGCGCAAAAGATGCTGCTTTAAGCGGTGCTTTTGATAGAAAGGCCATGTATCATGCTTGGCGCATTATTGATGAAGCTGTTGAACTACTTGAAACAGGAACATTAACTCTCCCAAGACCAATAGATGCTATTACTATAATGAGAGCTATTAGATTTGATGAAGATGTATCTTTTGATGAAGCACAGAGCCTTTTAATGAGTAGATATAACTATTTAATGGAAGATGCTCTTATTAATAGCACCTTACCAGAACAGCATGACAAATCTTTATTGGATACGTGGTTTAAGTATACTCAACAAGAACAAGTTAAAAAAGAATTAAAGCTTGGTTAAGGGTTTAGAAGTAATAACTTCTTTTAATTCTGGTATTAGTTTGGTATTCATATAGTTTTTAAGAAAAGCAAACATGTTTTCTTTTTCTATTGGACCAATATCTATACGATATAAAGTATAACCTAATTCTTGAAGCTTTTCTTCCTTACGCTTATCACGCTCTTGGCTTTCAGCAAACCTAACAGCACCAAAGATTGGGCGGCTGTGAGTAATACCGTCAATTTCTATAGCTATTTTGTAGTCTACCAAATGAATATCAATTTCTTGTCTACCAAGAACCGATTTATCATTTCGTTCTATTTTAATTTTTGGGAAATTGATGCGCAAGAGAGCAATACACAATTCCTCAGCTTGTGATCGCCCAATTCCAACAAGTTCATTAGTAAGAAGTTTAGTTGGTTTTTTGGTAGGTTCTTTTTTCTTTTTCATATAAATATAATTCATGGAGGCTTATTTGTGAAGATAATGGTAGCTGGAAAAAAGGGTTCAAGAAAGTATAATTAAATGTATGAAACTTTCTAAAAACACAAATCCAAACTCATTTCCACCAATTATAATTGCTCCTTGCGGAGCAGTAAATAGTATTGATTTATCTAACCAAATTTTTGGTAGATTAATAGTATTAAAGCCAATAGGCAGAAATAAAGACAGTAGACTTGTATGGCTTTGTAAATGTTCTTGTGGAAATTACGTTTCAGCGTTGGGAAAAACAATTAAAAACGGTGGAACAACGAGTTGCGGGTGTTTTAGAAAAGAACAACGAGACAAACAAGGAACTACCGCCAAAGATATATCTGGACAAGCTTTTAATAGATTAGTGGCTTTGGAGCCAACTAAAAAACGAATAGGCGGTTTAGTAGTATGGAAATGTAGCTGCTCTTGTGGAAATACTCATGAGGCTACCACTTCTGATTTATTAACTGGTAAAGTTCAAAGCTGTGGTTGTTTACTTAAAGAGATAACAAAAGAAAGATTTAAAACATATAGAAAATTAAAAGGGTTCCCAGAAAATGAATATATGTCAACCGTATATACGCACATTCATGGGATGTTAACACCACTGACTAATTTAATATACCCAAGAGATAAAAGACAATGTGCTCTTTGTAATTACACTGGTTCTAAATTAGAAGTTCACCACATAGTAAAAAAATCCGATAATTTGTTGATAGCAGCAAGCCCAACAAATTTAATAACTCTTTGTAAAACTTGTCATAGAGAAAAGGCACATAAAGGGAATTGTGCTGGAGCAGTTGATGAGCAAATAGCGGATTATTTATTACAACTCGCTTACGAAAGAGAAACAAAAACTCCGACAAACAAAAAATTAGTTGAGGAGGTTAGAGTAAAAATAGAACAATATCTGGAGAGTTTAAATGAGAATAATGATGTGTGGCCGTAAAGGTTCCGGCAAAGATGAAGCAGTAAAATATTTGATTAGTAGGTATGGTGGTAGAAGTATAGCATTTTCTGAACCACTGTATACTATGATGTATTCTTGTCAAAATATAATGGGAATAGAAAGGCATAAAGACCGTAAGTTTCTTACAACTATGGGAGATTTCTTTAGAGCTAAAGACCCAAATATTTTTATTACCCATTGCTTTAATGTAGCAACTCATTATTCTATAATGTCTGATACACCAAATATTTATATTACAGACGGAAGATATAAAAATGAATTAGATGCTGGCAAATATAATGGCTTTAAGTTAATACAAATAGTAGCATCCGATGGAAACAGGCAAAATCGAAGGCCAGGAGAAAATATTTTAGATAGTCATTCTTCTGAAAACGGTTATCCTGATGATTATGAGTTTGATGCTACTATACAAAATAATGGAACGTTAGAAGAACTTTATAACAACCTGGATAATGTTATCCAGTCCTTTAATAAGGGGTAATAATGCAGAGTAGTAGAACACAAATTCTTTCTTTTAGTGAAGTTGAAGAGGCCATTAGGACTTTTGTAAAACAGAAGTATCATGAAAGAATTGATAAAGACGATAAGCTTGTTTCTGTAGTGGTAAATAATGAAGACAAGTCTATTTCTTTTACTTTTACAGAGCTTGTAATGCCATACGTGAAACATAAGTCAAAGGTTTAATAATGGGTAAAATTAGAAAACCTGTTTATACTATTTTAGATATAGTAAATGCTGAAAGATTAGCAGAAATTATTTACGATTATGGAAGTTATAATCATAAAACGCATAAATATGAAAGATTTGATACAAAAACATTTATATTTAAGTCAGAAGAAGATGCTTATAAACATCTTTTTAGACAGCATTTTTCAAATTATATGTCTAATGAAAGAAGTTTACAAATACTATTATTGGTATCCGAACTCTCTAAAACCGATGAGGATATTGCTTATAAAATATTTTTAACTGAAGATAAGAAAGTTAAAACATTTAATCATATGACAGTAATAGCGTATCTAAAAGAAAATAAGATGTTTAAGCAAGCTTTTAAAGCATACTGTGATATGGTTGCTGTTATGGGACTTGGAAAACGCGGTAAAAACGGTAAGGTATGTTTTGAACATTTTGAAATAGAAGAACATCCTGCTGGAACAGATATTTCTAAACTTTAAGAAAGATTAATCAATGTCAAAAAATGAAACACCTTACATAGCAACAGTTAATGGAATTAACATTGGCTCTTTTAGAACATTATCAGAAGCTGATGTTGCTGGCGGTCAAGCCGTTAGTAGAAATATTGCCGGACCCTGGGTTCAGGGTAAACCACGCATCGTAGAGGTAAGAGATGCGAATAATGGATATATGGTAGTATTATCAAGGCAATACTAATTAATACGAGTTATTATTAATAATCCCGAAACAATTTTTAAGGAGGTCATAATGACCCTATCTATTTCTCTTGTAAATACCGGAACTGAACGCTCTAATATGTCAGTAGCTATTAATGGAAATACTAATGCTAATGGGCAGATTACTGTGTCTCGTAAGGGTATTGAAACCCTTCGTGGCGTTATTGAAATGGGAGAAAAGTTTGCTGCTCCCGCTGAAAAGGTGGAAGAAACTCTTGTTAGTCGTCTAAAGGGTTTTCCTAATGGCGGTGATGTTCTTTCTTTTCTGGAAACCAAGAAGGTAAGTGTAGCTGATTATGTTAGTAGTGCTACTGAAGCTCTAAAGGCCGCAAGAATTAAGGAGCCTGTTGGACGTGCCAAGAAGGGTGATGGTAATAAGACCAAGCAGAACAAGTTCCTGCTGGCCTCAGCAACAAAGCTTACTTGTAATTTTATTACTCCAACCGAAACCGGGGAAGTTACGGAAGAAATGCTTCTCGCTGGGTATAATGCTGCCCTCGAAGCTTTTAAGGATGTAGATACAGATACTGTTGTAGCTGCGGCCATGAAACTCGTAAAGGAGCGCGGAATTGATAGCGATGGCAGAATTCGCTTGCGCGGTGAAGGTTCTAAGTCAGAAGAATAATTAACGTTTTCTGGCTGCTTGCATTTTGGCCTGTTGCTCGGGAGAAATTGTTCTTTTTTGGCTCTTTGCTATTAAAGATAATTTCTCCCGATGCTCTTTTGACGGGCTTTTTATAGGTTTACCAAGTTTAGCAGCAGAAATTTTTTGTTTGTGTTCTTCTGATTTAGGTTTACCTTTAACAGATGCAGATATTTTTAATTTAGTTTCTATAGATTGCTTTGTACCTAATTTAGCCTGAGCGCATTTATCAATGTGTTCTTGAGTATGTTTTTTACCTACCATAGCTAATTTAAACTTAGCTATATGTTCTTCTGTATGTTTCTTACCGGTATGCCAGAGTGATATTTTTCGTCTGGTTTCTTCAGATGGTGCTGAGCGTCCTAAAGGACTACCAGCCTTTGGTGCTTCATTATATCCATTAACATAAGCATCGAAAACTTCAATTGCTTTCTGCTCATATAATAAAAGCAATGATTTTTCACAATATAATAAAACTTCAAAAACAAATTGAGATTTTCCATGCTTATTATAAGACCTTTGAAGTTTAGAAGAGTGGTGTTGATTTAATTTTAGATCTGAAAAATGTTCATAATATCTTCTGCGAAGATTTGTGGTAGAGCCAATATAACACTTTTTAGTTATAAGATTTAGTATTTTATAAATACCGGGCTGTAAAGAAATTAGTTTCATATATTTAATTGTAAAGTTAGTCTATTCTGTTAGGAGAAATAATGAGGTTTCCGTCAAGTGTTAGGTTTGAGACTCAGTCGCTGGAAGATGCTTTTAATGAAGCCATTAAGGGCCCATTAACAACTGATATTATCCAGAGAAATTATGTTTGGCCCAAAAATCAAATAAAGAGTGACCGTATTGGGCCCTTTATTGATGATTTCTTTGACCAAGCACAGGATGTATGCTCGTCTACTTCTAATTCAGTAGGTCAAGTTGTTTTTCTTGAGAACAAGAAAGACGGGACTTTCGCTGTATTAGATGGTCTTCAAAGAATGACTACACTATATAGTTTTATGTTTTGTATTATGTCAGCTACGATGTTTAAAAAGTCCTATTTTACTCCAGATGACTGGAGAGAATTGAAATATGAGCTAATTCCTCAATTTAGGATACTCATTAATAAGTTTAAACTGCGAAAGCTACCACAAACATTCATTACTGAAAATAAAAGTGCATTAAACGAGGCACGAAACCTAATTAATGGTAATACAAAGTTTATAAAGTGGTTTAGTGAAAATAATAAAACTAAGTTTGTTAATTCTACTCGGAATTTAATCGCTGCTATCCTCAAGTCTAAAATCTCTTATTGCTGTGTAGATGACAGAGATACAGCATATAGGTTCTTTGAACTACTCAATTCTGGCGCACCACTTGACTCATATGAGTTCTTAAAAGTTAAGATTTCTGGGTGTCCTGGATATACCAAGTCTGTAATCTCGGAACTTAATAAACTCTTCGTGTCTGCTGATAAAGACGGAACGCCAGAAGCGAATGAAGAACTTATTCAGTGCTGTTTATATGCTACTGGTAAGCCTTTATTTAAGGGAGATGAAATTAAAATCCCAACAAATCTAAAAGATACCATCCAAAGAACTACATTTCAAGAATATACTTTGGATATGAAGAATTGGGTTCCAGGAAAAACATCATTTCTTACACATTGCCAAGCAGTTAAAAAGCATGTAGATGATATTGATGACTATTTTACAACTGCTTATGGTATTGATGATTTGTTTGCTTCTTTTACGGTGAAGAAGTTTATGTCTTTATCTTTTAAAGATCCTAACTATACAGCAACTATTTCTGATTATTATAAACTATTTCTTTTAGTAGAAGTCTTACAGCAAATCCCAAAGAGTGGACAAATCTTCTCTGGCTCACTTTGGAACGAGGGCTTATCAGTCCTTCGTAGAGAGTTAGCTACGAATAATAAGAATTATTCTATTTCTTTGGTTAAAGACCAACTCAGACTAATGTATAAAAAGCATTTGCGTGGGTGTCTAATCAATGAAGCTGGTATCCCAAGAGCGGAGTTTCTTGACCAGAAATATGGTAATAGCCAAACAAAGAAACTTAAAAAGTTGTTTCTGTTAATTGAAACTGCTCTGAACAATAACAGACTTCCAACTCCGGGTATCTATGAGTTAGACCACATTGATGCCGTAAATCAAGAAAATAAAGTAGGTAATTTGGTTCTCTTAGAGAAAGAGATTAACAATAATTTAAGAGATGACCCATGGACTACAAAATATGTAGGTAAGCCAGCCAAAAATTGTGGTTATGCTAACTCTTTACTACAACTACCAAAAATGATTTTTGGGCATTTTCCACAAGACTTGTTAAGTCAATCTACTCTCTCTTATTTACAACAAGATACAGTTAATGATTTAACGAATATGGTGAAAGCTGGCCCAATAACAAACCCTAAAAATCGTGTAGCAGGAACAGAGCAGCATTTGGCTCTACTTCTTGACTTTACGGTTCAACGCATGCTTGAAGGGATTTAAGCAGAATTAAGTAGTAGATGGCGGGATGGGCGTCAATGTTAGGTTTCCATCCCGCCATAACTATTTTGAGGAGTTTTATATGAGTGTTCTTGATTTACTAGAACAAAAGATTAAAAGTATTATCAAACTGAATGCAATACTTGCTATTACACCAGTATTAGTAGCTGGCGCTGGTTTTTATGCTTACGAGCATGTAATGGCATCAATTCGCACTCAGAATGACAAGCAAGCTTTAATCCTGGTTGCTATGGAAAAGCAGGGACTACCTGGAAGATTGCTTAAAGTAGTGGATGAAAAAATGGGAGATAAAGCTCCTGTAGAAGTTAAAGTAGACGTTACGAACACAATTCTTATGATGTGTTCTGCTAAAGGTATTCCAGTTTATATCGCTTGTGGATTAATTGAAGTTGAAAGTGGTTGGAACCCTAAAGCAATATCTTCTTGTGGAGCTAAAGGATTAACACAAGTCATGGCATCTACGGCAAAACCTTATTTACGAGTAGAAAGGAAATCTACTAATTCAGACGAGTTGTATAATCCCGTGACTTCTGTAATTGTTGGATTAAGCTATTTAGCTGATTTACAAGCACAATATGTTGAACTTGAAGTTACTGAGCCAAACGACTTTACTTACGCTTTACATAATTTTTTCTGGGGAGGACAAAATACTGCTATTCTTTTAAGTAAGAAAGATATCAAAGCCTCTGTGCCAAACATGGCATATCCTATAAGAGTTTTAGAAGCAAGTAAAAAATATAAACTACTCGGTCTTTAATTGTTTTTTAAGCTTTCGAAGTGCTTGAGCAAGTTTTAATTTTTCACGGTGTTCTGGTGTAGGAAATCTATTGGGCCTCGTTTTATTAGATAAAGCTATTCGTAATTTTGCTTCTTCTGACTGTGGCCCGTGTCGTTTCCCCTTCGCAGACTCGGACATTTTTTGCTTTGTCTCGTCTGAAAGTTTTCTTCCAGTAAGTTTTTTACTAACTTGTTGCTTTTGCTTATCAGAAATAACTTTTCCTTTATGATAACTTCCTATTAAAGTTTTTGTTTCTTCTGAAATTACTTTACCACCAGTTCCGCCAGAAGTTAAATTATATCCATTAGTAAAAGAGTTATGTTTAATGATAAAATCTATCTCTAATGTATCTAAATACTCGGCAGAAATGTTAATATCTTTTATTTCAAACAAAACTTGTATTTCAAAATCGTTTGGTGTATATTTATTCCAAGCAGCTTGTAATTTTGAGGAATGGTGCGTATTTTGATTGAGTTTTCTAATATGGTCTTCCCATCGTTTTTTAATGCCACCAAGACACTTTGTCTGTCCTATATAGTATTTATTAGTCGTTTTACAGTATATTCCATATATTCCATATATCTTTGAAAGAGAATTAATCACAGTATCACCTATTTTTGGGGTATCATATTTAATTATGCTAAATATAAGGAGTTATAATGAGTTTATTGGGCTCTATTGTAGGATTACAGGCAAGTCTTTTAAAAGTTAAAATAGAAGCTTTAAAAGAAGATAATAAAGAAATAGTATCTTTTGTTGATAAAACTTACAAAGAAACCGAAACACTTCTTAAAACCGAACTTGACGGGTGTAATAATGTCAGATATAAAAGATAAAAAGATTAGGCATCTCAATGAGTTGCCAGCGAGGATACAAAAAGGATTTGAGGCGGCGAAAGCCGCTTCATTTTATTCTGATGGTTCTTTAAAAAGAGAAAGAATGGGAGCAGCTATTTTTGCTGGCAGTAGGCTTCTTTCTATTGGATTTAATCAGTATTATAAAAGTAGACCAGATAACAGATTTATTAAAATTGGACCAAACAATAAAGTAATAGAATATAGAAAAGCAACACACGCAGAACAGTGTGCTTTAGATAAGATTAAATATAGCCCAAATTATGTAAATAAAAAACTTATAATGTATATTTATAGAGAAGGCGCTGATGGGCATCCAACAGCATCAATGCCTTGTCAAATCTGTCAAAGCACTATTAAACGTTCTGATGTAGCTATTGTTAGATTTTTTACACCAAATGGTGAGTATAAAGAGTGGAAAGTTAGTTAATTGAACTAAATTATAGAGAGGTGTTTATGTTAAAAAAAGAGAAAACAGAACAAGAACCTCCTATTTCTCCTACAATAGCTTTAGAGGAGTTAGACGAAATTGTCGTTGAGATGATTTCTGTTCTCAAAAAATCAGGTTCTTTATTTTCTGTTGGTTCTCTTAAAAACACAACACTAACAATAGAACTTAAAGAACTTTTACTGTTTGTAGGTATAACATCTAAACAGGTTGGTAAAAATGTTTTATTTGTTTGGACAGAAGCTTTAAACATAAATAAATCTGGGTGGCCTGATGAGACAAAATAAAAAAATTATTGTGTTAAAGATGGAATTTGATTTAGTAGATTGGAAAGACGATACTTATGTTCCAAGTTATGACGAAATCTCATCAACATTAAAAGTTTTATCTGCGTATAGACAAGAACCAGAAGGATTTACTAAATCGCAAACAAAAATTATAACTAAATGGCTAAAAGAAAACTCTATTGAAAAGTTTTTAAAAGCCAAACAACTTGCTGAACGGCATCAAGCAATGCTTGCGGAAGATAATGAAATTTCTTCAGATTATAGATTTTTTAAACGCTTAAATACAAATCATTAGGTGGTATATGGATGATAGTGAAGTGGCTTCTTTGAAGCCGTGGGAAGTTTTTGTAGCAAGACTGCTTAATGTCTTATTACCAGCAGGTTCTGTGTTTACTTTTATTTTTGCTCTTTTAAAAATGGGAACTATATCTCTACCACAAATAGGTATACTTTGTTTAATCTCACTCTCGCTTATAGTATGTCAAAAGCGAGTATCCGCTATTATGAAATGGGTAAAAGAACATGAAAAATCAGACGATAACAGTGGGGAATAACGGTTTTGTCGAACTTATTGATTATATGGGTTCAGACTTATCAGTAGTTAATGCTGCCAGAGTATCTATGGGCAAAAGACATGAGGAATTTACACCGGAAGATGAAAAACTCATTAATTACCTTGCAAGAGAAGGACATACAAGCCCTTTTAGGCATGCTTTTTTGAGTTTTCATGTAAAATGTCCGCTCTTTGTTAAAGGTCAGTTTGATAAACATCAAGTTGGTATTAGTATAAATACTATCTCTGGTCGCTATGTCCAAACGGCAGAAGATTGGTATGAGCCCGACTTTTTACGCAAATCTTCGGAAAATATTAAACAGGGTAGTAAAGATGACTCTATTGATGACCCTACAAATGAATGTCTTGAAGAAATGCGTTGGTGGTATAAGGATGCTCTTGAGTTATATAATATGCTTCTTTCAAAAGGGGTATGTCGTGAACAGGCAAGAACAATTCTACCACAAGGTATGAATACAGAGTTTTATATGTCTGGTAGCCTTCAGGCATTTGTTCATTTTATTAAATTACGAACAGATAGTCATGCCCAGAGAGAAATTCAAAATTATGGGTTTGCTTTTAAGGAAATTGTTGAAAAGCTGTTTCCAATTTCTATGAAAGCTTTATTGGAGCATTTATAATGTATATTATAAATAAAGCTACTACTGGAATTCCTCAAATTGATTTCAGTATAGATAATTATATTAAGTATTTAGCTTTTATTAACGTTCTTCCTAATGGAGATTACGCTCTTGCTGGTGGTTCTATTAGGTCTATTTTGGATAAGTCTGAACTTAAAGATTTAGATATTTATATTCTTGGTGATGAGGCACACCATAATCAAATAATTTCTTCTCTTGAAGAAAAGGCATTTCAAACTCTACCAATCAGATTTTGTAATCCATTTGCCTTTTTTAAAATGTTAAATATTAGACCAGAAAAGGTTAAACACTTCAATAGAGATATTATAACAGAAAAAGAAGAGGAAAAAGACCCATTTTCGCTTGATGACTTTGATAATAGTATAAATCATTTGTTAAATGGTGTAAATGGATTTTTTAAAGCTCCTATTCAGCTTATTTCTTTTTGCTACGACTCTCATTATTATGAAAGAATTCCAACAGAAGTAAAAAAAGATGAGAGGTTTTCTGATACATATGTATCTTCATTAGAAGAAGTTGTTAACTCTTTTGATTTAACTATTTCAAAAGGTGGCATTCATTTTACTATTACAGATACAAGTATAATTGTAAATACTATTACAATCCCACACGATTGTTTAATTGATATTTGTACTAAAACTTTAAGATTAACTAATAGTGATGGTGTTGTTCCACAACAATTATGTGGAATTAAGCGTTTTCATAAGTTTATTAAACTTGGTTATGATGCCGATGAAATATTTTATAACACTTGGAGAGAGCGATTTAATCATAATCCTCATGTATTAGGTATAAGCTATGATTAAATCATTAAATATAGAACTTGCGTTTAAAAAAAGTAATAATTTTAAGGGTATTTTAAGAGCGCAGCCCTATAAAAAATCTCCTGTTTATACACACGATAAGTATGACGTAATCCAATTACAATATACTTTTGACGAAGAACATGAGATATATTCAGATAAACTAACAAGTTTTTATAAAGAGTATATGCCAACTTTTATTAAAAATAAAAACATTAATAATAAAAAACAACACTTATTGGAAACAGTTTCTTATTTTATAGCAAAATATTTTACTGATACATCTTTTGATTATACAAAATACTGTATTTCAGACTCATATGCTTATTTTTGTTTTTCTGATGAAAACGATAAGTTAGTTTTTTCGGCTCCGCATATAACATCACCTATATTGTTTAATCCAAATGATATAAAAAACAAGTATAGTTTAGTAAATCATAGTCAGAGTAAACCTTTTATTGGATATCCAGGAAACAATTTTACAAATATTCATAAAAGAACTAATTTATTTATTCTTAAATATGAAGATACTATGATGGAGCTTTTTGAAGCAGAAAAAAGAAATAAAGTATTTGATATGAAAGCTATAATAAGCTCATTAATAGATTATTATGAAAACAAAGCGTCCTATTCATCTAAAACTTTTGAACTAAAGTCGATTTATGAGGACCAAAAACCAACATCTGGTTTGCCCGATATTTTAGTTTTTTCAAGTTATGAATTAAAAACATTTACATACGAATCTGGTTTTTACGAAATCGGATAATTTTTAATATTGGAGTATTATTATGACACATAGGCAATGCCTTGTTGTAGCAAATATGTCTAATCTCGTAGGATTTCTCAATAAAATGGGAGATACAAAGATTAGACTTGATTATAAAGACCTTCTTAATTATGCGGCAAATGGTAGGGAAGTTATTGGCGCATTGTGTGTAAGTCAATATGATTTAACATTTATGGCAAACAAATCGGTGGAATATAGGACTAAAAACAAAAAGTTTTTATTTTCTTTACAAGCTTTAGGTTGGACACCGCTACAGGTTCCTTATGACGCAAATACAAAAGACATGAATATTGTATTTGAATCTGTGTGGAGAGCTATGTATGGTATGCTTATGAATGAACAAGACCAGCCAGCATATGATTTTGCGAATGTTGATCTTGTATTTATTACAGGAACATCTTTATGGATGTCTGTTATTAGCCCATTCCATACAAACGGTTTTAATATTGAAGTCTTATATCCTAAAAAATCAACTTCAGCGGAACTATCGTCTACTTTTATTTTCAGAGATTTACAAGGGTTTGTAAATAAATCAATCGGAGCTACTAATGCGGTTAAAAAGTAATTTATCTTTAGAAGAACTGTTAGTTCTAATCAATGATGTAATGACTGGACCATCAGCTACTTATAACTATTCTTTTATAGATATGCCAGAAGTGGCATATGTTTCTACGCATGAAGCAATCTCTGAATCAGAGCAAGATTCTCTTCTATTTACAGATAAAATAACTGCTTTTTTGAAAAAGGTATTTAACAAAAATATAAATGCCTTTTCATATGATAAAACAGCAGAATATTCCGTATTTAATAACTTATTAACTACTCAATCTGGATTAGTTAGAATATTATGGTTAAATAATAAGATTTTATCTGTTTTAGTTGGGTCTAAACCCACTATAATTCTTCCAGAAGAAGAGTTTTTAGATAAGAGAAAGCTTAAAACAAAAAATAATGGGTATTCATACTCACCATATTTCTTTGGGTTTTCAGAGGCATCTTCTGTAAATAATTCATTATCAGAAGAAGATAAAGAAAAGTTGATGGCTCTACCAAAAGCTTCTTGGTTTGTTTCCGAAAAGAGCACTTTTTCACAAGCAAATGTAGACTCCAATAAGTCCATGTCTATTTCTGAAAATTATATTCGACATGGGAGTATAGAAAGAAACTTAAGTTCAGATACATTAGATTTTCTAATTTATCCAAGAAAGGACACCTCCTTTTTAAATAAAGGTGGTTCTTATGGAAGTTGTCTACCATCTCTTGTAAAAGAGTTATCTGACTTTAGTTATAGTGCTTTATTAAATCTAAAGCATTTAGATGGAGAATCTGATAGATATAGAAACGACTATGCTAATAGTATTTTTATAAACTCTCCTGATATAGAACAGCTTATCAAAAACAAGTCGTATTTACGAATTTCTATTAACTCCGCTTCAGATTTTTATAAGCTTCGAATGAAAGAGCGCGGAAGAGACATTATTACAAGAAAACATTCTATCTTAACGGATGAAGATAGTCAAAAATATACTGATAATCCAAGATACGATTTGATTTCTTCACAAGACAATTTATTATATTATGTTCGTAAAAGCGATAAGCTAAAAGCTACTGCTTTACAAACAAGAATTACTAAATCTTTAAGAGAAGATTTTATTAGTTTTATTAATTGGCTTGGTTATTATCAATTTGCTGCTGATTTAGATAAGGCAAATCTTGATACTCATTTCATGCCAACTAATTTATACTTTATGAAGTTGGCTACTTGGATAGAGCCTGCTTTTAATACTTTTATAAATATGAGAAATACTGTAATATCTGTTGCTACTACGAAGTATAAAGAACTTTATTTAGAAGCAGATTATGGTGGTTCTGTGAATGTTTATAGAGATATGGAAATTTTTAATTCGGTATTTTCTCAATATTCTTCTTCTAATAGATATAATATTGTTGAACATGACCCTATAAATTTGCTGAAAGAAGCAAGAACTATAAGAGACCCTTTATTTTCTTTTAATAAAAAGTTTTCATTGGAGATTAATATTGGTTCTGTTTTAACATTATTTAGTAGAGGAATTAACGAAAGTCATTATAAAGAAACAAATAGAATTTTTTACAACTCCCCAAGCGGTATTATATCTTTCTTGGCCACTAATTTTTTGTTAAGTGATGCTGTTGAGCAAGATATAGAAAAAGCTGTGTCAAATAAACAAAGAACATTAACACATGATAATGGAACTTTTG
>Ga0316224_1000766_pt1 | contig 41139 bp, 35 predicted proteins | sample TBH18013metaG_FD_206254 | JGI IMG/M metagenome (GOLD analysis project Ga0316224, IMG submission 206254) | Freshwater microbial communities from Trout Bog Lake, Wisconsin, USA - TBH18013 | ecosystem: Environmental > Aquatic > Freshwater > Lake > Hypolimnion/Profundal zone | place: USA: Wisconsin... | reverse complement strand
GATGAGCTCTTTACGCTGCTGGAAGGCCACTGAGAGGCCGTGCGCGTACGAGAGGGCGGTCGATGCGTGTGAGGACTCGATCCAGTCGTGCTCGCTCTCGGAGCGGTTGGGGTAACCCGACAAGCCTCCGCGTTGACGAAGATTCTTGAAACCGTACCGGCGACCCGTGAGCAGTTTGTGGACGTAGGACTGGTGACCCGTGTCCCAGAGCAGGACGTCCTTGGGCGACTCGAAGACGCGGTGCAGCGCCAATGTCAGCTCGACGACGCCCAGATTGGAACCCAGGTGGCCACCGGTCGTCTTCACGGTTGAGATTATGAATTCCCTGATCTCGCTACTGAGCTCATTGAGCTCCTCGTACGAGAGCCCCTGGAGGTCGGCGGGGGTTTCAATGGAAGGCAGAATCACTATTACAGACTAGTTCTGAGCCCGCGCGAACTCTCGGTGCGGATAGGGGCCAAGGTACCGTCGTCGTGGTCCGTGCTCGTGGGCCAGCGAAACGCCCGATGTTGCAGCCGCCACCTGACGCCACGAGTGGTGCTCGTTCATCGACAGCCGCGCGTCGAGAGTGTCTACGATGGCGGACATGAAGATCATCGTCAGTTCATTGAAAGGTGGCGTCGGCAAATCGACGACCACGGTCTACCTCGCCGCCGCAGCGGTGCAACGGGGTTACGACCCGGTGACGATTGTCGACGCCGACCCCCAAGCCTCCGCCGCTGAGTGGCTGGAACTGGCACCGGTCGAGGGCATCACCGTCATCGAGGCGCCTTCGGAGCGCACGGCGACGAGGGCTTTGACGCGAACGGAAGGCTTGGTGATCGCCGACACGCCTCCAGGCGACGAGCGCATCACCCAATCGACCATCGCGTTGGCTGATGCGGTGATCGTCCCGACGAGGGCCGGAGGCGTCGAGTACTCGCGAGTCGCTGCCACGCTCGAGTTGATCCCCTCTACGACCCCGAGAGGTGTCGTCATCACTTCCGCTCGTCTCGGCACCAATGATTTGGAAGCCGCGCTGGCGTGGTGGAAGCAGCAGAACGTCGAGGTGTGGGGAGTGATTCCCGAACGCGTCACCATCGCCGCAGGACCAGAGGCGCGACTGAGCCGCGAAGGGCTGCGCTTCTACGACGCGGTCCTGAAGCGTGCGATGCGAGGTTGGCTGTAACTGTCAACTCGAGACTCGGATTCCGCTCGTGACGGTACGATGAAACCCATGTCCGTGACCCTCGTTCCTCAAGATGTCGTGCAACGTGTTCTCGAAGAAGCTCTCGGGCGAGGGGGCGAGTTCGCCGAGGTGTTCGCGGAGGACCGAAGCACCTCGTCAGCGATGCTGGACCAGCAGCGAATCGAGGAACTGAGCTCCGGCCGCGACCGGGGCGCCGGGATCCGGGTGGTGGTCGGCGAGACGACAGGTTTCGCCCACACGGCCGACCTCTCGGAGAATGGCCTACTCAGCGCGGCCCGTGCGGCGGCGGCGGTGGCGCGCGAGGGTGGTGGCGGAGTTCGCGAAGTCGCCCTGGAGCGCCTGCGCGATTACCCCACGCACGCGATCCTCATGCCGCACGAGGTGGAGAAGTCGAAGAAGATCGAGTTACTGCGTCACGCCGATGACGTCGCCCGCTCGCACGGATCAGCAATCACGCAAGTTCAGGTGGCGGTCGGGGGCTCCAGTCGTCACTTCGTCGTGGCGAACTCAGAAGGCGTCTTCGCCTCTGACCATCAGATTCGAACCAGATTCAACGTCTCGTGCATTGCGAGCGGTGACGCCGGCATGCAGACGGGTTATCGCCCAATCGCGGCAACGCGCGGTTTTGAGATCCTGACCATGGAAGCGATCGAGGAGGCCGCTCGTGGTGCGGCGAACCAGGCCATCACGAAGTTGGATGCACGACCTGCCCCGTCGGGCGACCTGCCAGTTGTGCTGGCCGGTGGATCAGGGGGCATCCTCTTCCACGAGGCCTGTGGACACGGGCTCGAGGCTGACGCGGTGCTGAAGAACGCATCGGTCTACGCGGGCAAGGTCGGCCAGCAAGTGGCCAGCCCGCTCGTGACACTCGTCGATGACGGCACGGTGACCGGCGAGTGGGGTTACCTGGCGATCGACGATGAAGGACGACCGGGCGCGCGCAACGTCCTCATAGAGAATGGTGTGCTGACCGACTACATGTGGGACTACCTGCGCGCGCGCAAGGAGCGGCGAGCATCGTCGGGCAATGGTCGCCGGCAGAGCTACCAGCACCTCCCCATGGTGCGCATGACGAACACCTACCTGATGGCGGGCGAGTCGGACGCCGACGAGATCGTGGCCCAGACACCGCGAGGTGTCTACGTCGCCCAACTCGGAGGTGGTTCAGTGAACACGGCGACCGGTGACTTCGTCTTTGGCATGACGTCCGCATTCCTGATCGAGGACGGCAAGATCACCGCCCCACTCCGCGACTGCAATCTCATTGGCAACGGACCCGAGATTCTCCAGCGTGTCGACGCCGTTGGAGCGGATTTCTCGATGACGCCTGGCACGTGCGGCAAGGACGGGCAGTCGGTGCCCGTGGGGACGGGTCAGGCCACGATGCGTCTCTCGAGCGTCACCATCGGAGGTACCGCATCATGAGCGAACTGATGGAGCGCGCAGAGCGAATTCTTGACGCCGCGAAGGGCACCGAGGAGATCGAGGTCTATCTCTCGAGCGGGGTCGACACCGAGGTGCAGGTGTACCAGGGCCAGATCGAGAACCTCTCGAGCGCGACGTCGTCGGGTATCGGAATCCGGGTGCTGCGCGATGGCACGTCGGGTGCTCAGGTCGGCACCGCGTGGGCGGGATCACTCGATGAAGAAGCGATCGTTGACGCCCTGCGCGAAGCGCGCGACAACGCTCGCTTCGCGACGGAGGACGAGTTCATTGCGTTCGCCCGCCCGGACGGGGTAGCGGGCGCGGTGCTCGAACTCTGCGACGAGTCGGTGCTGACGACGCCACTCGACGAGAAGATCGCCATGGCGATTGAACTGGAGCGCCTCGTTCGCGGAGCCGACACGCGAATCCGCCAGGTTGATTCGGCGAACTACTCGGACTACGTCGCTGAGGCGGCGATCCTCTCGACCGCGGGCATCCGCGCCGCCTATCGACAATCGGGCGCGTACGTCTCGGTCGAGGCCATCGCCACCGATGGCGCGAGCGATCAGACCGGCTGGGGGCTTTCCGCGGGACGGGCGCCACGTGACCTCGACATCAACGAGGCGTCGATGGACGCGGTATCGAGGGCGACGCGGATGCTGGGCGCGGTGAAGCCTGCGTCAATGAAGTGCACCGCGGTGTTCGACCCGAGGAGCGCTTCAGCACTGCTCTCGATCATCGGGGGAGCGCTGAGTGGCGAGGCGGTGGTCTACGGTCGCTCGTTCTTCGCCGGTCGAATCGGCGAGGAAGTGGCGTCGCCGCTCTTCACCCTGATCGACGACCCGACTGACCCGCGCCACTTCGCTGCGAGTTCGTTCGACGGCGAGGGGCTCGCGTGCCGGCGTAACGTGCTCATCGACAAGGGTCGCCTTCTCGGCTTCGTCTACGACACGGTGTCCGCGCACCGCGCGGGAACCGTGTCAACCGGGAGTGCGGTCCGAGGTGGTATCGCTGGCTCGCCGTCGGCGGGCTGTCGGGCCTTGCAATTGAGTCCCGGTGAACTCGACCAGGCGGAGATGTTCCGTCGAGTCGGCAACGGAATCTTCGTGGAATCACTGACCGGTGTGCATTCCGGTGTCAATCCGATATCGGGCGACTTCTCCGTGGGCATCACCGGTCTCATGATTCGCGACGGGCAACTCGCCGAACCGGTTCGAGAGATCACCGTGGCGTCAACCCTGCAGCGGATGCTGCTTGACGTCCTCTACGTGGGTAATGACGTGGAGTGGTTGCCGGGAAGCGCGGCTGGCCAGTCGATCGCGATTGACGGCATCGCGGTGTCGGGCTCCTAGTCCGAGGACGCGCTCGCTGAACTGGTGCTCGGAGTCGCCGCGGGAGTCGGAGTCGCCGTGGGGGTGGAGGTCGTGGCGGGCGTCGAAGTGGGAGGGGTCGCCGAGGAACTCGATCCTCTGCTGTCGTTCTTGTAGAAACCGCTGCCCTTGAAGACGATCCCTACTGCGGAGAAGACCTTGCGCAGGTCGCCTCCACACGCGTCACAGGTCGTCAGCGCGGGGTCCGAGAATTTCTGGACGGCTTCGACGCGCCGATGGCACGTCTGACATTCGTATTCGTAGGTCGGCATGAGCAACTCCTGAACAGCAAAGCGACCAAGGCAGTGTACCGTCTCTGGTCGCTCACCCAGTCGGGACCTCGGTAACATGGCGCCGTGGACGACTTCAACCAACTTCGGAGAACTGCACTCGACGGAGCCTTTCCACGCGACGTGGGGACATCTGAGGTCAGCGCTCGACGTGCACTCGCACGATGCAGGGTCAACATGCTGAGCGAAACCACTGCGAAGGTGGCCTCGAATACCGTTAACAAGGGTGACGTCCTCGCGACTGCCCGGGTAGCGGGGATGCAGGCCGCCAAACAGGCCGCCTTACTTCTACCGATGTCGCATCCCGTGCTGGTGGGCAACGTCTACGTTAATTTCACCATTGGTGACGACCATATCGATGTCGAGGCCACTGTCGACACGGTGGACCGGACGGGCGTCGAGATGGAGGCCCTGATGGCGGTCACCGTGGCGGCTCTCACCGTCTATGACATGTGCAAGTCCGCTGACCGAACCATGACCATCGAGGCCGTCGCCTTGTGGGAGAAGTCGGGGGGTCGTTCGGGAACGTGGCGGCGTCAAGGATTGTCGCAGCCAGGCGGGACGGCCTCGGCCGAGGAGTGACGGTCCCGCGAGGGCGTCGGCAGCGTCGCACGAGGACGGTACTCTCGGTGGAAGAACGACAGGAGCCTGATGAGCAGTATTCGCGGTGGAGTTGAGCAGAGTCGAGAGCGACTTATCGCCTTGGTGCTTTTGTTGCAGCGAGCTTGGACCAACGCGAAGCCGTTGACCCAGGAGGAGATCGTTCGAGACCTGAAGATCGACGAGTATCCCGTATCGTCGAAGGGTCCCAAGAAGGTTCGCGCGTACGACGGCAACGAGGGTGCCGTGCGCCAGAAGTTCGAACGCGACAAGGCTCGAATTCGAGAGTTGGGATTTGAGATCGAGACGGTCACTTTGTCCGATGACTCCGTGGGCTACAAGATAGATCCCTCGAGTGGCTACGCCCCGGTGATCCATTTCACTCCACAGGAGCAGCGTGTTGTTCAACTCGCCTTGCAATTCTGCGGTTTTGGAGCTTCCGGAGCCTTCAGTGTCTTCAACGACTCGCCCGCGAGCGACGGCGGGCTCGAGTTCTCGGCTTACTACACGCCGTTGGTGCGGGCGTTGAAGCTCCACCGAGCGCTGACATTTCGTTACCAGTCGTCGGCCAACAAGATGCGAGTCGTAGAGCCACTCCTGATCGACGTCTTCAACGGCACGTCGTATCTTGTGGCCAGGGTCAAGGGGACCAACGAGATCAAGGGATATCGAGTCTCACGGATCACCTCGATGCCGGTGCTGCTGACCGACACATTCGCTCCCGACGAGCAAGCACTGGCCATCGCCAGGGCGTGGCGCGCCGAATTCCAGAAGACCCCCTCGCCGATCGACGTGGTGGTTACGACGAACGCCAACTACGCCGAGTTATTGATTCGTCAGTATCCCCAAGCACTTGAAGCCGCGAAGAAGGATGGCAAAGTCGAGGTTGGTCTCTCCTTCGAGAACTCGCGAGCAGCGCTGCGCTTCGTGCTGGACGCCGCCGAAAGGGTCCGCCTGCAAAGCCCCAAGTCGCTAAAGGACGATCTCCTCGGGTGGCTCGAGGGTGTTAACCGTGGCAAGGCACCCACCGTTGAGGCCTCTAGGTTCGCCGGAGCGACGACGAGCGACGTTCTGGGCGAGACCCTACAACTGCTGCACGCCGTCTATCTCTCGGACGACGGTTTGCGAGTCAGCGAACTGGCCACGCGATTCTCCTTGGAGCCGGCGCACGTGCGACTGATCATGGACCGCTTATCGACACTCGAGCCAATGGCGGAGTCGAGTGACGGTGCGGGCCGATTCCCTGCCCACGTCATCAAGGAGTGCGACGATTGGGACCACGAGGAGAGTGACGACTCGATCTACCGAGCGGACTTCATCGACGAGCTCGACGAGCCGTCGCCATTCATGTGGCGCGACCTGTTCGAACTGAATATCGCTCTTCGTGAGGCGTCGCGGGTCTATACCGACCCGGCAATCTATTCGGCCATCGAGAAGATTGAGAATGAGGCGAGTTCGTTCGTGCAGGTGGAGTTGGCGTCCAACGAGTCCCTGCTGAGTCAGGTGCAGACTGCGGTCGCGAATCACGAGCAGATCAAGATCCAGTACACGCCTGGCATTTCGGAGGAATCGAACGTACGCTCCATCGAGCCTCGGGAAATCAAAGTTCTGAACGGGCACACCTACGTACGGGCGTACTGCACGACGCGAGAGGCGTGGCGCACGTTTCGAATAGATCGAATCAATGCGGTGCTCGCAAAATCACCCGCGACCGAAGATCGCCCCGCTGACAACGCCGTCAACTGGCTCACGCAGGTCGGCGACGAAGGCGAAGAAGTGGTTGTGGTTGTCGAGGCATCGCAGCGTTACTTGTTCGAACCCTTGCCGAACGCCCAGTGGTCCGCGCTTGATGATGGTCGACACGCGGTCAAGTTTCGAATATCGGACGTTGGATTCCTCGACCACTTAATGCTTCTCGCCGGTCCCGGGGCTATCGTCGTGACACCAAGATTTGCCAAGGCTGGCCACGACCTCGCTAAAAGAATCGCCGCCCAGCTGTAGCGCGACCGTTGCGCGCCTTCACGGAGGTGCACGATGCTGCGAGTGTTTACGCGACGTTCGACTGACGTGTCGTACCTGACTGACGATAGAGCGCATGAACTCGACGGGCTTCGAGCCGGTCCTCCGGGTTGGTGGTTACGAGGTGCCGGTGACGTGTCTGACCCTGGTGAGGTTGGGAAGGTCCTTGCGACCAGCGAACGCTCGAAGGTCGTGGGCTACGACATCATCGTGGCGGCACCGCGACCCATCTCGATTCTGATTGCTCTCGATCCTGGTAACGCGTCAGGCGTCGTCGACGCGCACCGCGCATCCGTTCGCGCGACACTGGGCTACATGGAGGATCGAGCGTTGATAGTGAGGGATCGGCGTGGCGGCGTTGAGCGTGACGAACAGGCTCGTTGGGCTCGGGTCGTGAGCTTTACCCACGGGATCAATCGCCACGGTGAGCCGCACCTCCACGACCACGTTCTCATCGGCGCTCTCCCTGCCGAAGCGTCATCGGTTCTCGACAGTCGCTCGATGTTTGCTCACATCAGGGCGGCCGATGCGCTCTATCGCTCATCACTCCGTTATGAGTTGCGCCAGCGAACGCCGTGGACGGCGTGGCGTTCGTTCGACGGTGATGAGCATGTTGTCGGACTGGATGAGGGATACCGCGCGCTCTGGGGAGGGTATTTCGATGACCGTGGTGGCAAACTGGCCTTACAGCGTGACGAAGTCGTTGCAATGTGGGAGAAGGATCGCGAACGATACGTGCAACAGGGAATCGTTCCCTCGCCAAACATCATGAGTTCACGTCTCGATGAGCACAGATTCGCCGGAGGGCTTGAAGGGAGTAACGATGTCTCTCGTCGACAGCTCGTCGAGTCATGGGCTAACGCGACTTGCTTCGGTCAAGACCCAGTCGATTTGAATCGGTCGATTGATATCTTGTATCCAACGCTCGTCACCTCACGGGGAATTCGAGAGGAGACCATCTCTTTGAGACGGGCGCGAATGACGGGAATGGTTCGACAATGCGGTCCGCGACCCCTGCTGGCGAAGGCGCTCACCGACTGGTATCAACCGTCTCGTGACCGCTCGGACCGCTCGGACCGCTCGGACCGCTCGGACCGCTCGGACCGCTCGAGATAGTCGGTGAATCGAGAGTGGTGGTGCGCTGGCGTTAGTTCGATCCAGCGCATTGCCTTGGCTGCGTCGAGGCCAAGTGCGAATCCGGGGCGCCCCTGGGCAATGGTTGCGATGGTGGCTCGGTCGCGTTCCACCCAGTTCGTCGAGTGGCCGACAGACTTGCCACGTCGTCCGAACTGCACCGACGGACTGGCCACGAGAGAACGGCCCGCAAGATGCTGAAGCAGTTCGAGCGTCGGTCGATCTGCGATTCCAGGCAGGATCACCGTCGTCGGGAAAAGCGAGAGAAAGCCCTCGCCGGACGCACCCCATCGACTCCTGGCTTGACTCAAGTCCTGCAAACACGCGAGGGTGAGCACTCCCTGCCCTCCTCCTTCGGACACGATGCTGGCGAGGCGTGGCAGTGGTGCCACGTTCGCCAGTTCATCGAGTGCGAGTAGCAGCCGCGCACCCTGTTCGTGACGGTCATAGGTCGCGTGCACCAGCTCCTCGATGAGGCCGACGACGAGGGGAGTGGTCACCGCTTGATGACGACTCGGTGACACGATGTGCAGTTGATGCGGGCCCGAAAGAAATGCATCAACGTCAAGCGGTGCCTCGCGAGCAGAAGCACGAGCCGCATCGGTACGCATACCCGAGAAGAGGCCTGCTGCGGTTGACCAAATTCCCGATCGCTCTCGCTCGTCGGTCGCAAGCACGCCACGGAGCAAACTCACTGAAGGGTGGTGCTCGCCGTAACGACTGTCAAGTTCGCGCAGGACATCGTCGCCACTACGTTCATCAACACGTGATGCGAGTCGCCCGAGTGATTCGTTGGTTAGTGCGGCCGCGTGCAACAATGGCGCCACGAGCGCACCCGCGCGTTCGGTCCAGTGGTCGTCACTTCTTTCGCCGCGACCTCGGCGCGCGACATCAATGAGGCTCCGAGTTGCGAGAACCGCCCCGTCCCATTGGAGTGATTGGCGAATCGGGGAGTAGCCGATTCTGTAGGCCCCACAAGGGGTTTCGACGGTTCCCGAGGGATCGAAGAGCAACGTCGCTCCGTCGCGTTTGACGCGCGACATTGATGAGACCAAGTCGTTTTTCGTTGACGTGATGACGCAACTTCGTGATGTCAGTAGAAGGTTCGGTTTGATCAACGATGACGTCTTGCCACTCCTACTTGGACCGAGCACGAGTGTTGAACGTTGCGAACCGCTCGACACATCGTGATCATTCACGCGACCTAAATAGATGTCGTCGAAATTCTCCACGCGTCACAATTGTTGGAAAAGATTCCGAAATGCTTGACATTGGTACGTAAAGCGAGTGAAATTTTAGATGTCCTTCTGCGGAGGAGTGAGAGACTTGCAATTGTGTTGTTCGCGACACATTTGTTTCTCTCTCGTCTGCGAGGTCCGTGCACTGCGAGCAGTCGTCGCACAGCTGTGAAGCTGGGCGATACATGATCGAGTTCACGTCTATCGAGGCGGTACCAGAATTGAGGTCACCACGGTGGTGTCCTTGAGGTCCCAACTTGATTCAACGTTGAGTCCCAAGGAGGGAAAGTGGCAGCAGTCGCGAAGAAGAAGGCCGTAGCCAAGAAGGCTCCAGCTAAGAAGGCCGTAGCCAAGAAGGCTCCAGCCAAGAAGGCCGTAGCCAAGAAGGCTCCAGCCAAGAAGGCCGTAGCCAAGAAGGCTCCAGCCAAGAAGGCCGTAGCCAAGAAGGCTCCAGCCAAGAAGGCCGTAGCCAAGAAGGCCGTAGCCAAGAAGGCCGTAGCCAAGAAGGCTCCAGCCAAGAAGGCCGTAGCCAAGAAGGCTCCAGCCAAGAAGGCCGTAGCCAAGAAGGCTCCAGCCAAGAAGGCCGTAAAGCGCGTCGCTAAGCGCAAGTAGTTTCGATCCCTTTGGGGATTCGTATTCGAGGGGGCCATTCGGCCCCCTCGAATGCTTTACTCGGGTTCGAGAAGATCGGCGGGCTCATCGACGTCGAAGCGCCAAGGACTGTCGGTGATCACTTGATACGCGACGCCGAGTCGAAGTGCCTCTCGCTGATGATGCCGGCTGGAGTCTGGTCCATACGCGAAATGAAAGCCAATCCTGGTTGGTACGACGAGAACATTCGTTCCCACGGCGTGGTGGTCGGTGACAATAGTGACACCTTCATCGGGCACGAAGGATCCAAGCCCTTCCGGATGCCGCAGGTCGCCGTGCACAATGATCAGTTGCTCGTAGCGATCACCGAGAAACGCGTAGGCGCCCTGTACCGCGTCGTTGAGTGATGTGGCGGTCGATTCGATTACCTCAACCTCGTGACGGTGCGCGAAGGATGAGATGGCTGCCGATTCGCTGAGGACAATGATGTGATGAGGGGCTGCGCTGCGAAGGACTCCGAGCGCAAGGTCCTCCGCGAGGGCCGTTACGTCATTGGTCCCCCCCTGGCGAAGTCGATGCTTCGCACGATCGAAATTCTTGAGCGGAACCACAACTGCGAGGTTGTTCATGCCAGTGAATGCTAGATGTCCACGACGATGGGTACCCTATGAGCGTGAGCCATCCAGACGTTGACCTGCTCGCCTTCGAGCGATTGCTGTTCACGCGTGGCGAAGTCGTAGTGGGCATTGACGAAGTCGGGCGTGGCGCACTGGCCGGCCCCTTGACGGTTGGTGCCGTAGTGCTTTCGCGCGACGAGCCTGTTCCGCACGGACTTAACGATTCGAAGCTCCTCACCGCTGCAAAGCGCGATGCGCTCGTGGAGCCCATCATGGCGTGGGCGCTTGATTGGTCCCTCGGTTCAGCGGACGCATCCGAAATCGACGCGTGGGGATTGCGACTAGCCCTCGCAGTCGCGGCGACGAGAGCACTCAGTTCCCTTCGAACGCAGCCGAGTCACGCACTCATCGATGGCTCGTTCAACCTTCTTCGCGCGCCCCTCGATATTGGATTCGGTGTCGAAACTCCTCCTGAACTTTCCTATTCGAATCTCCCATTCACCACCATCGTCAAAGGTGACCAGCGCAGCGCCTCAATAGCTGCTGCGTCAGTACTCGCGAAAGTCAATCGTGATGGCCTCATGGTCGAACTCCATGAGGAATTCCCGATATTTGGCTGGCGCGCCAACAAGGGTTACGGGGCGGAGGAACATCTCGCTGCACTTCGACGCTACGGACCCAGCCGATACCATCGTCAATCGTGGCGACTTCCTGAAAGTGATTGACGCAAAGCCTTCAAATTACAGTGGTTTCCGTACGACGTTGTAACTGACGAATCGTGGCGAGTGAGTAAGATTGCCCAATGTCACCGCTGCTCACCGTCAATAACTTGAAGGTTCAATTCTCGTCGCGCGACACCTTCGCGACAGCGGTTGACGACTTTTCTCTCACTATCAACCCGGGTGAATGCGTGGGACTCGTCGGGGAGTCGGGCTGCGGCAAGACGACCTCTGGATTGGCCATCATGCGTCTGCTGCCCGGCAACGGGAAGATTGCGAGTGGGAACGTCGTCCTTGACGGCGTCGACCTCGCCTCACTGTCGGAAAAGGAAATGCAGAGCCAGCGTGGCCGCACGATGGCGCTCATACCTCAGGACCCCATGAGCTCGCTCAATCCGACGACGAAGATTGGCCGTCAGATTGGTGAAGGACTTCGAATCCATACCGGCGTCGGCGAGGCCGAGGCCCGTAAGCGGGCTCTCGAGGTATTGGAGATGGTCGAGATGCCGAGGCCGGCGGAACGACTGGACCAGTATCCCTTCGAGCTCTCGGGCGGCCTTCGCCAGCGCGTGATCATCGCAATGGGACTTGTCTGCAGTCCCAAGCTGTTGATCGCCGATGAACCGACGACGGCCTTGGACGTCACCATTCAGGCTCAAATCCTCGACATCCTCGACAACCTGCGCAAGGAACTCGATATGGCGGTGCTGCTGATCACCCACGACATGGGTGTGATCGCTGGTCGAACCGACCGGGTCATCGTCATGTACGGGGGCAAGAAAGCCGAACAGGCCGCGACACCCGAGCTCTTCCGCTCGATGCGCCATCCCTACACCCAGGCACTTCTCGCATCGATGCCGAACTTGGAGAGCACGTCCAAGAGCGAACTCGCCTCCATCGCGGGTATGCCACCCAATCTCAGCAAGGAGATTGTGGGTTGTCGCTTCGCACCGCGATGTTCGTTCGCGACCGACCAGTGCCGCGCGACTGAGCCGCCACTGACCGCCGAGGGGGATCACTTCTTCGCGTGTTTCAATCCGACGTCCGGACCACGGCCGCCAGTGATCCGCGTCGGGACCGAGGACGTGGCCGCGGCCAGCCAACCGGTCAAGGAACTGATGCGTGTGGAGGGGCTCGTCAAGGAGTACCCCATCCGGAGCGGATTGATCCGACACAAGACTGGTGCGATTCAGGCCGTGTCGCGCGTCAGCTTCACCCTCAATCAGGGTGAGACGCTAGGGCTCGTCGGTGAGTCGGGCTGCGGTAAGACAACGATTGGGCGCATGCTGGTCGGTCTTGAACCCGTTACGGCGGGTACCGTCCATTTCGACGGTGAGCTGATCTCGGCCAAGGGGCACCACACCTCACGAGCGAGTCGTCGTGATCGACAGATGATGTTCCAGGACCCCTACTCGTCCTTGGATCCGCGGATGAAGGTGGCCCAGATCGTGGGCGAGCCACTGCTGATCCAGGGCGAGGGCACCAAGGCGCAGCAGAAGGAGCGAGTCGGCGAACTCCTCTTGTCGGTCGGACTCGACCGGATGGCGGCCGATCGCTACCCCCACGAGTTCTCCGGGGGACAGCGTCAGCGAATCGGCTTCGCCAGGGCACTCGCGCTCAATCCTCGCCTGATCGTCGCGGACGAGCCGGTCTCTGCGCTGGACGTGTCGATTCAGGCACAGATCCTGAACCTGATGAAAGAGCTCCAGCGCGAGCACAACCTCACCTACGTCATGGTGAGTCACGACCTCGCTGTCGTGTACTACATGGCGAACACGATTGCCGTCATGTATCTAGGCAAGATCGTGGAATTGGGCGATGCCGAGTCCGTGTTTCGTTCGCCCGCGCATCCCTACACCCAGGGTCTCTTGGATGCCGTTCCCGTTCCTGACCCTGAGCAGGCGCGCAAGCCGCGTAGCAACCAGGTCCGCGGGGAACTCCCCTCGGCGGTGAATCCTCCGTCGGGATGTCGCTTCAGGACCCGCTGTCCCAGGGCCCAGGACGTCTGCGCCAGTGAGGAGCCAGAGTTCCAGTACTTCGGTGAGACGCAGCGTGCCGCGTGCCACTTCCCGCTGCGGACTCCTGTTTCGCTGGGCGCACGCGCCTAGTCGTACCCGGCATCACGCCGGACCGGATTCGACGACGTTGACTAGCGTTCGAGAAGTCGAACCTCGAACGCATCTCGAAGGGCCTCGCCGACGTAGGTGATGGCTACGATCAGCAGAACGAACAACAGGGCCGTCGGGTAGATCTCCCACCAGAACCCATTGGATTGCTGAATTGAGCCATCCTGCAGCATGGTGCCCCAGTCGGTTTGCGGCGCGGGGATGCCGAGCCCGAGGAAGCCCAGGGTCGAGAGGAACAAGATCGCGTCCGCGACCGAGAAGGTCGCAACGGTCACGATGTTGCTCATGGAATTGGGAAAGACGTGTCGCACGATGATGTGCCACTTGCTGGCGCCCATGGCGGTGGCGGCTTGTGAGTACTCGAGCTTCTTGATCAACAGGGCGTCGCCTCTGATGATTCGGGCATTCCCGAACCATCCGGTCACCCCGATGATGATGATCAGGAAGAGTGTGGACCGGGTGAAGACGGCGATGAGAGTGATCAAGAGGAACAGCAAGGGGATCGAGAGGAACGCGTCGAGCACCCGCATCATGATCGTGTCGACGATGCCTCCGAGGAACCCGGAGACCATTCCATAGATAGTGCCCACCACGATGGTGATGATGCCCGCGAGCATGCCTAGGCTCAGCGAGTACTCCCCACCGAACATGATTCGACCGAGCTCATCGAACCCCGAGCTGTCGGTCCCCAGCAGGTGATGCGCGGAGGGAGGGGCGTTGAACGGATTGTTGAGGGCGGTGGCCTGATCGGTTTGGTTCGTGTGATACAGCAGCGGGCCAAGGAAACAAAACAACACCAACGCGACGATGAAGATGACCGAAGTGATGGCGAGCTTGTTGTGGGCGAAGATGCGAAGTCGCTGGCGCCACATCGGGATGACGGCGGCGCTCAGATTCGTATTGAGAGCGTCATCAGTCGAAGGAAGCGGGGGGTTCTCGTGGAGTTCGTTCATTGACCGGACCTCTCAATTCGAATCCGCGGATTCACGACGCCCAGCATCACGTCGGCAAGGAAGTTGCCCAGCAGGGTCAGTATCGCGACCAGCAACGTGATGCCGAGCACGGTTGGGATGTCGAGCGTCGAAGCGGCATTGATGGTTTGAATCCCCAATCCGCTGTAGTTGAAGACGCTTTCGATGACCACGGCCCCGCCCAAGAGGCCAGGGAAGTAGAGGCCGAGGATGATGACGATGGGACCCAGCGCGTTACGGAGTGAGTGGCGAAAGAGTACCCGTGTCCGACTGCATCCCTTGGCCTTGGCGGTGCGTACGTAGTCCTGCACCAGTACTTCGAGAACGGCACTTCGCATGAATCGGCTGAGGAAGGCGATGCTGAGCAACGTCAGAGTCAACACCGGCAGCACGAAGCCCGCTGGGTTCGTGAACATCGCCCACGCCGCGACACCCCCCGGTGGCGACGCGGGTAGGTGGGGCCAGCCGAAACTGAAGAATTGCAACACGAGGATACCGAGCAGGAACGCGGGAATCCCGTAGAGAACGAAGGCGGTACTGGTCGCGACGTAGTCGAAGACGGAATTACGTCGAGACGCCTGGAAGACACCGAGTGGAAGCGCGATGACGACGGTCAGGAGCAACGAGGTCACCGCCAACCAGATCGTGCGTGGGACGTAGAGCGAGATAATGCCCCAGACCGACATGTTCTGCTTATAGGAGTGCCCCAGGTTGAAGTGGAAGAAGACCTGGTCCAGATAGTTCCAGAAGCGGACCAGGTAGGGGTGGTACATCCCGTTCTGGACGCCCCAAAGGTGAACAGCGCTCGGCGTCGCGTGGGTGCCGAGGACGATGTACGCCGGAGCCAGAATGCCGTTGGTCTCGAAGTAGGGGAGCGTGAAGATGAGCAGCATCACGATCAGAAGAACAACGAATGACTGGACCAATCGTCGGAGGATGTAGTTCACCATTCGACGAAGTGTATCAGCGACACTGTCGAGAAATCAGCCGCGAAGGGGAGTCACGCGGGTTTATCGAAGTGGCATGGGACCATCATGCAACGAAGCCCGGTCCCCTTTGTGGGAACCGGGCTTCGTTGCGAGTGAAGCGTGTTGCTGGGGTGCTTCTCCTAGAAGGAGTAGTACTCCGGCATGAAGTTCTCAAGAGAGTTCGGCGTGAAGCCGACCTTGCTCTTCAAGGTCTTGATCACTTCACCGATACCGCTACCTGAGTAGTTGTTCGTCGTGTTGGGCTGGTACAGGTCCGGGAGGTCCTTGGCCGCAATGTTGGCGAAGTCCTTCAGTGACGCAGTTCCGAACGTTGAGGCCTTCACGGCCGCGGTCAGAGCGGGGTCGCTGAATGCACCAATGTTGAAGCTGGCACCCGGCACGTACAGTGACTCACCCGATGGGTAGTAGTCCGGCGCGTAGATCCAACCCGCACCCCAGAGGCAGATGCTCCAGTTTGCGGAGTTCCCGACGCAGTCACTGACGACGCTGTTGAAGGGAACGGTGAGGATCTTGGTCGTGATGCCAAGGGTCTTCCACTCGGAAACCTCGGTGTTCACCTGCAAGGTCAACGCGGGGCTGCCACTGCCGTACTCCAGTGAAAGGGTCAACTTCTCACCCTTCGTGATGCCGGCACCACAGTTCGACGATCCGGTCCCAGCCGATTCACAGACGGCATTGCCGCCCGTAACGACCCAACCGTGGCTCTTGAGGAGCGACGCGGCCTTCATGGGGTCATACGGATACGGATTAGTCGTCGAGGCTCCGCCCGAGATTGAGGACGGGGTCACTGGGGGAAGTGGATTGATCTGCTCGTAGCCGTAGCCCTTGAAGATCTTCTTGATCATGGTCTTCTGGTCAACCGTCATCTGAACTGCCTGACGGATGTAGAGCTGGTTCAAGAAGACAGATTCTGGACTCTTCGGATTGAAGTTATAGGCCGCGTAGTCAACCGACCACGGTGCGCCGACCTCGAGATTGTAGTTACTCGAGACAGCGGACCAGTTCGCGCCGGGGTGCGTTGCCGACCCCTGACTCGTCAGTACCGAGTTGTCAATGTAGCCGAGGTCAACAGATCCGGCGCGAAGCGCATTCTGCTCCGCGGTGGCGGACGCGTAGGCAACTTCCTTCACGTACTTGACTTGGGCCTTCTGAGGTCCTGAGTACGTCGCGTTGGGAACGAACGTCACGTTACCTAGGTTGTCAAAAGCCGACAACTTCCATGGACCGTCCACGCCGGACTGCCACATGGCGTCGGTGTAGGTGGAAGTCTTGGCCGCTTGGGCGGACAGGTACTTCAACACAGCCTTGCACGCCGTGTCAGTCGCGGCGGCGCCGTAGGCACCGGTCGCACACGTCGACGTCTTGCCCGGGGCGGTGATGTCCCAACTGTCAGGCATCGGTGTCAGTTCGGAAAGGTAGTTGTACAGGATCCAGTTCGGGTTCACCGACGTCTTGAACTTGATGGTCACGGTGTTGCCGGAACCGCTCGCGCTGGTGACCTGGTCAGGAATACCGTAACCAGCGTTGTAGCCGCAGTACGCGGTGGGGTCGGCCTTGTACATGTTCAGGTTGAACATGAGCGACTGCGCATTGACAGTCTGTCCGTCGGCGAACTTCCAGCCCTTCATCTTGATGGTGATGGTCTTGTTGCCGTTGCTCATCGCTGGCATGTCGGCAGTGGACAGCTTCGGCACTACGGCCGCTGACGATCCGAGCCCGAACCAGTAGAGAGGTCGGTACATCTCAAGGATGAACGCATTGATCGTGCTCACCGAGAAGGTGGCACATGACATGTAGGGCAAAATATAGTTCGGGCTTGCGCCTGGACCTTCAGCGAAGGTGATCGTGTTCGTCGATGTGCTCATCGAACTCGCACCACTCACGCTCGGAGCCACGAGGGCAAGTGACAACGAACCGGCGACGGTGCCGATCGTTACCAGAAGCCTCAGCTTGTTTTTGAATTGCATGTTGATATTGCCTCCCTGAACCACAGAATGGTTGCCTTCAATTTCCCACCCGAAAGATGGAATAGTGGCAACTGTATCGGGGACCATCAGGTGAGACAAGTCATAAGCGTGATTAAAGAAGAAATGAAGTCGAAAGTAAGAATATGGGGATTCCCACCGGAATTGCTCGAAGTAGGTGGTCCTACTCGTAGAGTGCAGCGGCGATGATCGCGTCTGGCGAGGAATCGTGGAAGCGATAGCCCGATTCCTCAAGAACGTGAGGAATAACTCGTTGACTCGCCAGCACGGCGCCCGTGGCAAGTTCCGGTCCTAACACCATCTGTAGAGCGAATCCCGGTACGCGGAGCAGGGCGGGGCGATGCAGTGCGCCGGCGAGGGCCTTGGTGAAATCAACATTCTTCAACGGAGCTGGTCCCACGAGATTGACGGGACCGGTGATCTCGTGGTCGAGTACCCAGAGAATCGCCTGGATCTCATCGCGCAGCGAGATGGGGCTCAACCACTGCCTACCGCTGGCGAGGGAACCACCGAGCCCGAAGCGAAAGAGCGGGAGTTGCTTCTTCAGCGCCCCACCGTGACGACTCATGACGATACCGGTTCGAAGCAGTGCAACCTTGGCGCCCGCGGTTTCGAGCCCGAGCGCTGCGCGTTCCCAACCGACGCAGACACCAGCCAGGAAATCGGTGCCGCAGGACGACGTCTCGTCGAGGATTTCGTTGCCGCGTGAACCGTAGTAACCAATGGCCGAACCACTCGCCAAGATTCCCGTCTGCGCCGCGCCGGTCGCGAGAGCCCCTACCAGGAGCGAGGTTGAATTCGTACGAGACTCGAGAATCTCGCGCTTTCGTTCGACCGTCCACCGTTTGTCGGCGATGCCCGCTCCCGCGAGGTTCACTACCGCGTCGAAACCCCCGACTCGACGAAGGTCACCCTCATCAATGAGTTGTCGCGACGGATCCCAGCGAACGATGCCCTCAGCACTCTCGGTTGATCCTGGACGAACGAATCGTATGACGTCGTCACCCCGGGCACGCAGGGCCTCGACCAGTGCTCCGCCGATGAAACCGGATGATCCGGTCACGCCTACACGCATAGTTCCTCCCAGAATTCAAGAATCAGTGCCGCGAGCTGATCGGGATTGGCGAGGTGCGCGCCATGACCAGCGTCGTGCAGTTCTCGTGAGGCGATGAGCGGATTCACGCTCGCCAGCATCTGGCAAAGTTCGCGGTAATACGCGGCCGCGCCCCAGTCGCCATGGACGTAGAGAGAAGGTGTCGTCAATTCAGTCAGATCGAAGGGTGTTGCTCCACTCCGCAGGAGTTGGAGGTCGCTGACGAGCGCCGGACCGTCGAGTCGTCGTGACTGTCGCTCCACCGCACTGAGGCGCTCCCATGCGCTGTCGGAGACCATCCGGCGAAAGAATCGCTCAGCCTCCATTTGCGGGTCGTCACCCAAGGGCGCGTGTTTCATCGATCGCGCCAACACCCAAGGCAGAGGGCTCTCGTAGTTGACCACCAATTGGGAGAACTCCGGCTGGCGAACGGCAGCGTTGAAGGTCACCAGACCGCCGAAACTGTGACCAAAGTAGATGACGGGTCCGCGCTGTGCCTCGCGCTCGGCAATCGCGAGTAGGTCGTCGACGTGACCTTCGAGAGTGAGCGGCTGGAGTTCGCGCGAGCCCTGGTAGCCCCGTCGGTCGTACTGGACGACGTCGAAGAGTTCGGTCCTACGAGAAAGTCGACTGAACGAGCCCCCCCGGTCGAGCCCGCCGTGTACGCAGATGATCGTGGCCAGGGGGTTCTTGACACGGCGTTCGCTGATGGCCAGTCCCGCAACGGGTGAATCATGGTCGAGGGGCACGCCGTGCACGATGGTGGGACCACTACTCATACACGGAACTTACCGGTAAATGGTGAATACCGGTCCATCCAACATTGCGAGCGTCGCCTCTAGGCTGGGTGCGTGACTACCACCCCCGACTCCTCGTCATCTCGCACGAACAAGGGGTCCTTCGGACCCAACGCGTGGCTTGTTGATGACATGTACGACCGTTTTCTCACTGATCCCGCGTCCGTCTCGGCGAGTTGGAAGGAGTTCTTCGCGGATTACCAACGCTCGACCGTGCCGGCGGTGGCGAGTGCGACGACGCACGTGGCTCCCGCCAGAACGGCGGTCACCGTTGATGAAGAGGCCACGCCGCTTCGTGGTGCCGCCGCTCGAATCGTGACGAACATGAACGCCAGTCTCGCCGTGCCCACCGCGACCAGCGTGCGCACGGTGTCGGCCCGGCTTCTCGAGATCAACCGTGTCGCACTCAATGAGTCGCTCGCTCGTTCGAGCGGCGCCAAGGTGTCGTTCACGCACTTCATCGCGTACGCCCTCATCAAGGGGCTGCAGGCCATTCCTTCGTTGAACGCCAGTTTCGTCGACGCGGTTGATGCCAAGGGAACGCCTGGTATCCGACGCCACGAGCACGTGGGTCTCGGGCTCGCCGTGGACGTGCAGCGCCCCGACGGCACCCGCAACCTCTTGGTGCCGGTGATTCGCGACGCCGACACGATGGATTTCCGAGAGTTCCTCCTCGCGTACGAGAATCTCGTCCGCAAGGTCCACAACGCGACGTTCGGTGCTGATGACTTCGTGGGGGCTACGGTATCGCTCACGAACCCCGGCACGCTGGGCACGGTCCAGTCGGTCCCACGGCTCATGCCCGGCCAAGGCGCGATCTTCGGCGTCGGCGCGCTGACGTGGCCGGCGGGTTTCGAAGCCGCTGACCCTCGTGCTCTCGCGCAACTGGGCGTCGGCAAGATCATGACCCTGACCTCCACCTATGACCATCGGATCATTCAGGGCGCCGAATCGGGACTCTTCTTGAAGTTTGTCGCGGAGTGCCTGACGGGCGGACATCGGTTCTACGAGGAGATCTTCACCTCGCTGGGCGTTCCGTACGAGCCGTCGAAGTGGGCGAACGACAAGAACCCCGCCGCGGGCGAGGGTGAGAACGAGCGAATCCTCAAACAGATCCGCGTGCAGGAACTGATCAACATGTACCGCGTTCGCGGTCACCTGAACGCGCACCTGGACCCGTTGAGCAGTGAGCCGCCAGCGCTGCATTCAGAGTTGGACCTCGCGACCTACGGGTTGACGATCTGGGACCTCCAGCGGACCTTCGTCGTGAACGGTCTCGCGGGCAAGAGTGAGGCAACGCTGCAAGAGGTGCTGGATATCCTGCGCGACGCCTATTGCCGGACCATCGGTATCGAGTACGGCCACATCATGGACCCCGAACAGAAGCGTTGGATCCAGCAGCGCGTCGAGGGCGTGAAGCAGGCCACGACGCTCGAGCAGCAGCACCGCGTGCTCGAGGCGCTCAACGAGGCCGAGGTCTTCGAACGATTCCTGCACTCGCGCTACGTGGGTCAGAAGCGTTTCGGCCTCGAGGGCGGGGAATCGACGATTGTCGCGCTGCGCACGATTCTCGATGTCGCGGCCGATCAGGGCCTGAAGGAAGTCGTCATCGGCATGGCGCATCGCGGCCGCTTGAACGTGCTCGCCAACATCGTGGGCAAGTCCTACAGCGACATCTTCTCGGAGTTCGAGGGCAATCTCGACCCCGAGAGCGTCCAGGGCAGCGGCGACGTCAAGTACCACAAGGGCGCACGCGGCGTCTTCACGAATCCGCGGGGAGTGGCGATCGAGGTCTCGATGGCGTCGAACCCGTCGCACCTCGAGGCGGTCAGTCCCGTCGTCGAAGGGATCGTGCGCGCCAAGCAGGACCTCGTCATCCGCCCGAGCGACGGCACCCAATGGACACAGATGGCCACAACGTTCCCGTACCTGCCAGTGCTGATCCACGGCGATGCGGCCTTCGCCGGTCAGGGGGTCGTGGCGGAGACACTCAACCTGTCGCAACTCTCGGGATACCGCGTCGGCGGCGCGATTCACATCGTCATCAACAACCAGGTCGGATTCACGACCGCACCGGAGTCCGCCCGGTCGAGTTTCTACCCCACCGACGTCGCCAAGATGATCCAGGCGCCGATCTTCCACGTCAACGGCGACGATCCCGAAGCGTGCGCGCGAGCGGCGCGGCTCGCCTACGACTACCGCGAGGCGTTCCATCGTGACGTCGTGCTCGACATCGTCTGCTACCGACGTCACGGACATAACGAGGGCGACGATCCGAGTTACACGCAGCCTCAGATGTACAAGATCATCGACCAGATGCGCTCGGTGCGAAAGGTGTACACCGAGACGCTCGTGCGCCGTGGCGATCTCTCAATCGAACAGGCGGAGTCGGCGCTCGACGCGTTCAATGCCCGCCTCCAGAGCGTGCTCGACGAGGTACGTACCGTGCCGGTGCCGACGCTCGAGGGCGTACCGGCGTCGGAGATCCCACAGGATCTGGCGGCCCCCGCGACCGGTGTCGAGCGTGCCACGCTGCTCGCCGTCGCTCGCGCGACGACGAGTGCCCCCGAGGGATTCACGATCCATCCGAAGCTCGAGCGCCAATTCGCTCAGCGTCGTACCATGCTCGACGCGGGCGAGGTCGACTGGGCGCTGGGCGAGGCGCTGGCCTTCGGGACCCTCGTCAAGGGCGGCTCGAACGTTCGACTCATTGGCCAGGATTCGCGACGCGGCACGTTTTCGCATCGCCACGCCGCCCTTATCGACTACGAAAACGGCGAGCAGTACGTGCCACTCGCGAACCTGGACTCACCCGCCTTCTTCACGGTGCGCGACTCGTACCTCAGCGAGTACGCCGCGCTGGGCTTTGAGTACGGCTACTCGGTCGAGGCCACGAACACCCTGGTGGCGTGGGAGGCTCAATTCGGTGACTTCGTCAACGGGGCCGAGATCATCATCGATAATTTCCTGGTCGCGGCCGAGGACAAGTGGGGACAGCGCTCCAACCTCGTGATGTTGCTGCCACACGGTTACGAGGGTCAGGGGCCCGAGCACTCCAGCGGACGCATCGAGCGATTCCTGTCATTGTGCGCGCGTAACAATATTCGCGTCGCCCAGCCAACGAGCGCGGCGCAGTACTTCCACCTCCTTCGAAGTCAGGTCCTGCGCGAGCACGTCACCCCGCTGATCGTCTTCACACCCAAGTCGATGTTGCGAGCGCTCCAGACGCGCTCACCACTGGCGGAGTTCGAGCAGGGATCATTCCAGACGGTGTTGGATGACGCGGGCGTCGATCAGGGGGCGGTGACCCGAGTGGTCCTCGCAACCGGGAAGATCGCCCACGAGGCCATCGCGCGCCGCAACGAGATCGGCGCCGGGAGCGTCGCCGTCGTGCGCGTGGAACAGCTCTATCCCTGGCCGGCCCAGCGGATCGAGGCCATCCTTCGTTCCTATCCCGTGCTCGAAGAGGTCGTGTGGCTCCAGGAGGAACCGGAGAACATGGGCGCGTGGCCCTTCGTGCACCAACGGATGCATGCGCGGGTCCGCGGCGCGCACGTGGCGCACGTGGCGAGGGCGGAATCAGCCAGCCCCGCGACCGGTAGCGGACTCGTGCACGCCGCCGAGCAGTCGGACCTACTTCGTCGGGCGGTCGGATGAGTTCGGCCAAGTCCCCACGTCTGCGCGTCGTCGTTGACGGGTCCAACCTCGCCACCGAGGGTCGCACGATTCCGAGTCTCGTGCAGTTGGACGAGGCCGTTCGCGCGTTCCTCGAGGAGAATCCCGCCGCCGAGGTGATCGTGGTGGTGGACGCGAGTTTCGAACACCGCGTGGCTCCCGGCGAGCGTGCTCGTTTCAAGGAGGCCGAACTCGCCGGTGAGATCGTGACGCCACCGGCGGGGGCGATCGGGAGAGGTGACGCCTTTATCCTGAAGATCGCTCAGCGCATCAATGCGGTCGTTCTGAGCAACGACTCGTTCCAGGAGTTCCACGACGAGTACCCGTGGCTGTTCGAGCCGGACCGGCTCGTCGGGGGCAAGCCGGTGAAGGGCGTCGGTTGGGTGTTCACCCCACGTAACCCTGTGCGAGGTGTGAAGTCATCACGTCCGGTGAAGAAGTTGACGGTCACGTTGCCCGACGGCGCGAAGCCAACGATTGGCACCACTTTGACGCCCGTCAAGACGGCCAAGACGCCGTCGGTCAAGAAGGCCGTGAAAGCGGCGAAGGCGCCCGCCAAGGCCGTCAAGAAGGCCGTGAAGGCGGTCGAGGCCATCGCCAAGCCCGTCGACGCCCCGGTCAAGAAGGTTGCGAAGAAGGCCGTGAAGAAGGCCGCCCCCGCGAGACCGACGGTGAAGAAGCAGGCCAAGGCCGGCCCCGTGACCAGCGTCGCCGAGGTCGAGGTGGAGGTTCAATCAGTTGCGCCGGCGCCGGTGTTGCGGCGAGGCCGCCACCCGGTGAATCCCGAGAAGGAATTCAACGCGTTCAAAGGGGCCCACAAGATCGGCGCGAAACTCGAGGGCGAGGTGAGCGCTTTCACGTCGCACGGGGCGGTGATCCAGGTCGGGCTCAAGGGCGGTGGGCACATCGAGTGTTACGCACCAACGACATTGCTCGGGAATCCGGCACCGGCGCGGGCGCGTGACGTCCTCAAGCGCGGTGACGTCAAATCATTCCGATTGATCAACGTCGACACCGAACGACGAATAGCTGAACTGGGGCTGGCGTGAGCGACCTATCAATGAATCCTGCTGACTGGCTGCCCCACCGGCCGCCGTTTCTTCTCCTCGACTCAATGGTCAGCATCGAGCCTGGCATGCGCGCCAGCGGTCTGTGGACCCTGACCGGCGACGAGTGGTTCTTCCCCGGGCATTTTCCGGGCCGCCCGACGACGCCGGGGGTTCTTCTGCTCGAGTCGCTGGCCCAGTGCGGGGGTGTGGCGGTGCTTGCCGATGAGCGCTACACCGGGCGCCTGCCGCTCTTCGGTGGCGTCGAACACGCCCGTTTTCGACGCCAGGTGATCCCCGGGGACACTGTCTTGCTGGAGTGTGAGATGTCGCGGCTCTCTGCGCGCGGTGGCAAGGGTCACGGTCGCGCCACGGTGGACGGTCAGGTGGCCGTCGAGGCCGACCTGCTTTTCATCCTGGCCGATCTCGCGTGAAGCTCGCCACCTGGAACGTCAACTCGTTGACGGCCCGGTGGCCCCGCGTCGAATCGTGGCTCGTGGCCAACAGACCCGACATCATGTTGCTGCAAGAGACGAAACAGACTGACGCCAAGTTCCCATTCGAGCAGCTTCGCCAACTCGGGTACGAGGCAGCCCACTACGGTCAAGGCCAATGGAACGGTGTCGCGATCCTCTCGAAGGTTGGACTCGATGACGTCACGCGAGGATTCGGTGATTCGGACCCCGAAGCGAGGATCATCGGCGCGACGTGCGCCGGGGTGCGTGTGTATTCGTGTTACGTCCCCAATGGTCGTTCGCTTGACGATCCGCACTACTCGTACAAACTGAAGTGGCTCGCCAGACTCTCGCGTCTCGTCGCGGCGCGCGACCCGGCCGTGCCGCTGCTCGTGGGTGGCGACTTCAACGTCGCCCCATCGGATCTCGATTGCTATGACCCCTCCGTCTTCGAGGGAGCGACGCACGTCAGTCGCGCCGAGCGCGACGCACTTCGAGGTCTCGAAGCCGCAGGGCTCGTCGATCTCACGAGGTTCCTGCATCCGGACGACCCCTCCTTTTCCTGGTGGGATTACAGGAACGGGGCGTTTCATCGTGGATGGGGATTACGAATCGACCTGCTCTTCGTCGATCCGGTGCTGCTCGCGAAGGCGACCGCCAGTTACGTCGACCGGGACGCCCGAAAGGGCGAGAAGCCGTCGGACCACGCGCCGGTGATCGCGGAGTTCGACCTCTAACCGAGGCCCTTGGGCAGCATCACCTCGATGAACATCGGTCCGGGCGTGGCGTACGAGTGCACCAGTGCCGAGACGAGCTGCTCAGCCGAGGTGACGCGAACACTTTCGACGCCAAGACCTCGCGCAATCGAGCACAGATCCATCGCAGGATCGTCGAGGTCCAGCATCCGCTGACTGGTGGAGCCTTCGGAAACGGCCCCCACGCGTTGCCGTTCGAGGTTCAAGATGGCGTAGCTCCGGTTGCTCAGCGCCACCACGGTCACGTCGAGCGCCTCGCGGGCCATGGTCCAGAGCGCCTGAGGTGTGTAGAGCATCGAACCGTCGGACTCCAGCGCGAGCACGCGTCGTCCACTGGCGACGGCGGCGCCCAGCGCCACGGGCAGACCGTAACCAATGGCTCCGCCCGTGAGCGTCATCCATTGGTGGGTCGGAGCGAACTGGGTCGCACCAAAGAGGTGCACGCCACTGGTGTTGGACTCGTCGGCCACGATGAGCCCCTCGGGCATCGTGGCGCCGATCGCCGCCGCAAAACTCTGTGACGTGAGCACGCCGGTCGGCGCCGGCGGTCGCTCGCCGGTGCCGATGGCAATGACGGGAGCGCGCAACTCGCTCGTGAGCGCCTCGAGCGCCTCGAGCGTGTTTGATCCCGGGGGCGCCAGCGCAATCACCTCGCAGTCGGGGGGGAGTAGTTCACTCGCGACGTCGGGGTAGGCGAAGAAACCCACTGGCTCGACGGCACCGATGATGATGATCGCCTCGAGATCTGCGAGTTGGGCGATCGCGAACTCGCTCAAGTAGATGAGTCGCTCGGGGTTTACGACTCCGTGTCCACGGTCCATGATCGAAGGGAACGTCTCGATGATGACGCGCGACTCGGTGGCGTGCGCCACCCGGTGCGCCAGCGCCATTTGATCGGCGTTGAGCGCCGAGCCACCGAGGAAGATGGCGGCACGTTTTGACTGCAGGGCGCCGAGCGCGTGGCGCAGCGTGGCGTCGTCGACGGGGTGCGGCTCGGGTCGCAGGGCCAGTGGCCACGCGGACGGAGCGCTGGTGAGCTCGCCCCACGAGGCGTCCGCGGGAAGGATCAGCGTCGCCACGCGCCCCGGGGGACCGAAGGACGCCTCCACCGCGTCCGCGGTGTCACGGGCGACGTCGTCGGGCTTGAGTGTTCGCCGTTGCCACCCGTTGAGCGCGGAGGCGACCGAGGCGATGTCGCTCTGGAGCGGCGCGTCGAAGTGGGCGTGATACGTGGCGTGATCACCGATGATGTTGACGACAGGCGTTCGGGCCCTTCGGGCATTGTGCAGGTTCGCCCAACCATTCGCGAGGCCGGGCCCGAGGTGCAACAGGGTGGCGGCGGGGGTGCCCGTGATGCGGGCGTAACCATCGGCGGCCCCCGTGGCGACGCCCTCGAACAGGCAGAGGATGGCGCGCATCTCGGGTGCATCGTCGAGTCCGGCGACGAAGTGCATCTCGGAGGTGCCCGGATTGGCGAAGCACGTGGTGACCCGGTTGGCGCGCATCGTGGCGAGAAGAGCGTGGGCTCCGTTCATGTCGTGGGCCTTTCGTCGAGCAGACGGTGGGGATTGAGCAACTGGTGGGGATCGAAGGCGGTCTTGATACGGCGCTGCAGTTCGAGCAACGCGGGGTCGGTCAAGGCCAGGTAGGGCGCCTGCTTGTCGCGACCGATGCCGTGCTCACCCGAGATCTGTCCACCCAGCGACACGCCGTAGGCGAAGAGCTCCAGCAACATCACCGCACGCCGCTCATCGTCGGGGAGGAAGACCGAGAGGTGGATATTGCCGTCACCCACGTGTCCGCAGCCCGAGATGAAGGCGTTGTGACGCTGAGCGATCGCGCCCGCCTCGGTCAGGAATGTCGGCACGCTCGACCGGGGCACGACGATATCGATGATCTCATTGGCGCCCGCCGCCTTGCCAACCCAGAAGGCGCGTTCTCTCGCCTCGATGAGGCGCGTACCGGCGCTGGGAGGGAGTACGTAGACGTCAATCGCGCCCGCGCCCTCGACGATGTCCGCGAGAGCCGCGGTGTCATCGTCGAGTTGCGTTGCGGTTCGCGTTTCAAGCACGATCACGAGATACGCAGCCGTCTCGGCGGCGACCATCTCGTTGACGCCGAGTTCGAGCTCTGCGGCCTTGGTGACGGCACTCATCGTGAGTACGTCGAGGTACTCGAGCATCGACGGTTCCAGTCCCGACGCGATGATCGTGGGCACGATACGCGTCACGTGCTCCAGGGTCCGAAACGGCACCAGCACGGTCGAGGAGAACGGCATCCGCGGCGACAACTTGAGGGTCACCTCGCAGACCATCGCGAGTGTTCCTTCGCTCCCGACGACGAGTTGGGTGAGGTCGTAGCCCGACGAGGACTTCATCACCGGCCCGCCCGTTCGAAGAATCGTTCCGTCGATCAGGACGAGTTCGAGCCCGAGAACGTGGTTGCGCGTGACGCCGTGGCGAACCGCGCGCATTCCGCCCGCGTTCGTGTTGACGTTGCCCCCGAGCGAACCCGAGAGTTCACCGGGATAGACGGGGTAGCGCAGTCCGCTGTCGGCGAGCAACTCGTTCAGTTCACGAAGTGTCATGCCCGGCTGCACGACGGCGACGTGATCGTGCACGTCAAGGCGAACAAGCTTGTTCATGTCGGAGAAGCTGACCACGATCCCGTCCGCCACGGGTGTGGCGGCGCCCGAAAGGCCGGTGCCTGATCCGCGCGGCGTGATGGCGACGCCGTGGGCGCTGGCCAACATGGCAATAGCGCTCACCTGCTGGGTGTTCGAAGGCCGCACGACAGCGAAGGGCTCGACGTGTGAAGGATGCAGTGACTCGTCGTGGAGATCGTCGGGATTGTGGTCTGGTGCAAACGTCACCGATCCGGCGCCGACAATGGCGATGAGTTCGTTACGGAGTTCCAGAGTGCCCATTAAGGGGCAACGTTACCTTCACCGACCACCTCTTCGAGTTCACGACGGATTGCGGCGAGACGAGCCTTGCGGGCCTCGCCCGTCAACGGAGCGTTGCGGGCTTCGATGCCCGCGATCACCCTTTCGATCGGCGCGAGGAATCTCGACGGTGAACGGTCCGGATAGCGTGGATCGTTGCGTCCGCGGCTCCACGTGATGAGTAGGGAGTCCTCGGCACGACTGAGGGCCACGTAGGCCAAACGCTGTTCCTCGGCGAGTTGCGCCGGGGTCGTCGCGTTGTAGTTCGGGAGTTGTCCCTCGGCCCAGCCGATCGCCGCCACGTGCTGGAATTCCAGACCCTTGGACCGGTGGATCGTCGAAAGTGCGACGGCATCCTTGTGCTCGTCATCGACGCGACGCCACGTCTCGGGCGTGGCGAGAAGGTCCGACGCCGGTGAATGCTCCGGTCCTCGGCGTTCGTAGGGGATGTCGTGAGCCTCAAGATGGCTGGCGACCAGTTCGAGTTGGGCGTTGGTTCGAGCGAGGACGGCCATTGACCGCCACGGGCTCCCCGGTTGATGCTTCGCACTCAGCCACGTTGCGACGCGCTCGGCTTCCTGCTCGTCGGTATCGTAGTTGCGCACCATCGGAATGTCACCGTCGTCCTTCGCGGGGATGATTCCCTGCGCGCCCTCCTCGAGCAGTGTGTTCGCCACCGCGATGATGTTCGCAGTCGAACGGTGGTTGCGCGTCAGGTCGAGCACGACGGTGTCGGGCCAGGTTCGAATGATCTCCACGAGCAGTTGCGGATTCGCGCCGTTGAAGCCATAGATCGACTGATTGGGGTCGCCCACGCAGAACAGATCAGGATCGTCACCGGCCATGTGGCGCAGCAGCATGAATTGGAGAGGGTTCATGTCCTGGCTCTCGTCGACGTAAATCGACTTGTTGCGGTGTCGGAACGATGCGAGCACGTTCGGTTCGTCGCGCAGGAGAGCGATCGCTTCGCTCAACAAGAGGTCGAAATCGAGGACACCACGACTGCGACAGAGTCCCACGTAGCGGTCAAGGACGTCGGCGAACTGCGCGGCGGGCAGCGGTGCGTCCCGGCGTAGCTTGCGGGCGTTCTTGGCGTAGAGGGCTCCGTTGAAACCTTGACTGAGCGCCCAGCCGATCTCCTGCTCGAGGCGCGGAAGTTGCCAGTCGTCCAATCGAAGATCGCCGCTCTCCTTGAGTTGTGCGGCGAGGGCGGTAACGAGTCGTCGACGATTCGACTCGATGACGAGAGGTTTGAGGTGATGATCCTCTCGGTACTGGTTCACGAGCGACAGCGCGGCTCGGTGGAATGTTCCTGCGCGCAGGTCGCGGATACCGGACCGATACAAGCGCCGACGAAGCTCGTCTCCGGCCTTGCGGGTGAAGGTCATGGCGAGCACTTGGTCCGCGTCGATATCGCCCAACGCGATGCGTCGTTGGATGCGAAGCGTCAACACGTGGGTCTTGCCCGAGCCGGCCGTGGCGCGCACCAGCAACCGTCGTGCGGGTGACGTGACGGCTTCGCGTTGTTCGGGTGTCAAACCTACGAGCACGTCGTCAGAGAAGTCCACCTGGTCCGCCATAGTCCTCCTGACGCTACCGGCAAGTCGTGACGTGGTTCGGGTCGACGGCGCCATGTCAGTAACCTGAAGGGCGTGCTGCGTGCCTACGGCGACGGAAATCTCTTTGGTGAGCCCTACGGCGACGGCCCGGTACGAGTGGTCTTCTTGCACGGTTGGGCGCGACGCGGAGAGGACTTCGCGGCCTGCGCGGCTGAACTGGCGGTTGAGGGGGTCGCATCGGTGGCCTTCGATCTCCCCGGTTTCGGTTCGTCACCTTTGCCAACGGTCGCGGGAGGCGCACGAATGTACGCGGCGTTGGTCGCCGAAGCGTTGAAGGACGTCGCGCCCGGTCCACTGGTGATCGTCGGCCACTCCTTTGGCGGGCGGATCGCGGTGGTACTCGCCGCGAGGCACCCCGAGCTCGTCGGCGCACTCGTCCTCACCGGTGCGCCCCTCGTGAAGCGGACGGCGACGGCGAGGTCACCCTTCGTGTACCGCCTCCTTCGAGGCCTCCACGAGAGGGGATTGCTGGGCGATCGGCGCATGGAGTCGGTCCGTCAGCGATTCGGTTCCACCGACTACCGCAACGCCACCGGCGTGATGCGTGGCGTGCTCGTCGCGACCGTGAACGAGAGCTACGAGGCTGAGTTGACCGAGGTGCTCGCGCCGGTCTCGATGCTGTGGGGCGCCAATGATCTTGACGCCCCACTGGCCTCTGCGGAGCGAGCTGCTTCGCTCCTCCGCTGCCCCCACCGCCTACGGGTGCTCGCGGGTATTGGTCATCTGGTGCCGAGCGAAGCGCCGCACGAGCTGGCCGTGGCGGTGAAGGAGACCTTGGCGTGAATGGTGTCAAGGCGACCCTTGACGGCGTGCTCGTCGCGGGCGTGGTGACGGCCTACACCACCCAGATGGTGCGTTGGCTGCGCGTCCTGCAGCGAGAGCACTACGAACCGAGCTCGATGAGCAGATTCCTCGGCCGGTGGTCGTCGCCTCCGGTGTCGGGCGCCTCGTCGGTTGAGCGGTCCGTCACCAGGCGGCCCATCACGTTGAGTCACGTGCTGGTGGTCGCACTTCTGGCCTCCGTGCTGCTTCGCGCCGATGTCGTGGCGGCGCTGGTGACGGTGCTCTACGGCGTGACGTGTCCACGGGGGCTCTCCATCAAGGGCCGGACCAGTCAACTCCAGTGGACTCGGCGTCTCACCACTCTCTTCGTGGTGGCGACGGTGGTGGCGACCACGTTGGCGGTCGCGGGAGCGTTCACTCGACGACCCTGGTTGCTGGCGGTCGCCATGGTGTGGGCAGTGCCCGTCCTCTTGGACCTCGCCGCCCGACTGCTCGGGCCCTACGAGCGACGTCGCGCCAACAAGTTCGTGGACCAAGCCGTCGAGCGGCTTCATCGGGTCCACCCGCGCATCGTCGCGATCACCGGTTCGTACGGCAAGACCTCGACCAAGAATCATCTCCTTGACCTGATGGGCGCCAGTGAGGGTGTCGTGGCCTCACCTCGGAGTTTCAACAACCGTGCCGGGTTGTCGAGGGCGATCAACGAGAATCTGGCGGATGGCACTCGGATCTTCATCGCCGAGATGGGTACCTACGGCCCCGGGGAGATCGCCGACCTTTGCTCGTGGTGTCCGCCCGACATCGCCGTGGTGACTGCCATTGGTCCGGTACATCTGGAGCGTATGAAGTCGCTCGACGTCATCGAACAGGCGAAGTTCGAGATCACCGAGCGCGCCGCGACCGTGATCGTGAACGCCGACGATGCACGCCTCGCGACGTGGCCCGCCCGCCTCGAGCAGCGAGGTGTTCGCGTGCGCACCGCCGGGTCGCGGAGTGCTGCCTCGGTGCAGGTGCGCGTCGACGCTGGACTCTGGACGGTGCTGATCGACGCGATCGACGTGGCGTCGATGCCGGCGCTCGCGGGCGTGCAGCCGACGAATCTGGCGTGCGCGATCGCGGGGGCGCTGGAACTCGGCGTGAGCGTCGACGAGATCGCGTCACGGGTGCAGCGCGTCACGACGGTCGCCAATCGCTCGAACGTCGTGACCGCTGCGTCGGGCGTGCTGGTGATCGATGACACCTTCAACGCGAATCCGGCGAGCGCCACCGCGGCGCTCGAATTGCTCTCCTCGTTGCCGATCACTGGACGGCGCGTGGTGGTCACGCCCGGACTGATCGAACTCGGCCGTGACCAGTACGGGGAGAACCTCCTCCTGGCCCAGAAGGTGGCGGCGCACGACGCCGAACTGGTGGTCGTGGGTCGTACGAACGCGAAACCGCTCCAGTTGGGCTACGAGCGACCGGCCCGACGCTTCGACACCCGCGACGACGCTGTGACCTGGGTGAAGTCCGCACTTATCGCTGGTGACGGGGTGCTGTACCTCAATGACCTGCCCGACCACTACCCTTGATTCCTTGATGACGTCGTTACGAGGTGTTCGGTGACTATTGGTGTGCTCTTCGGGGGTCCGACCCCCGAGCATGATATTTCTATCCTGACGGGTCTCCTGGCCCTGCGAGAGCTTCAGCGGGGACAGAAGGACGTCGTGGGCGTCTACTGGACCAAGACCGGTGGCTTCTTCAGCGTGCCGGCTGACGCCGAGGCCGAGGCGTTCCTGGACGGATTGCCGAAGGGCTCGAGCGATCTGAGTCTGCGCGTGGGTGACCAGGGTGGTTTCTTCGCCAGTGCGGGTCGCATTGGCAAGGACCGGCGACTCGACTTCGACGCGGTGGTGCTCTGCACCCACGGTGGCCCTGGCGAGGACGGATCGCTGCAGGCGGCGCTCGATCTCGCCGGGATCAACTACACCGGTCCCACGGTCGCGGGAGCGGCGCTCGGGATGGACAAGTGGGCCTTTGGCGCAGTGATGGCGAGCGCGGGGCTCCCGACACTGGCGCGCTCGCTCTTGAGCGCCGAGACCACGACGTTGCCGTTCGACGGCCCCTACATCTTGAAGCCACGATTCGGCGGTTCGTCCATCGGCATCGACGTCGTCGCCGACCTCGCCACCGCGAAGGCTCGCCTGCGATCGAACGTGCACATGGAGCGCGGATGCGTCGTCGAACCGTTCCGCCAGGACCTCACGGATCTGCAGGTCGCCGTTCGAACCTATCCCACGCTTGCGCTCTCGGCGATCGAGAAGCCGATTCGCCGGTCGGCGACCACTGAGATCCTGGACTACCGCGACAAGTACGTGGGCGGCGAGGGAATGGTTTCGGCGCCGCGTGAGCTGCCCGCGGTGCTCTCCGCAGCCCAAGCCGAGCTGATCACATCGTGCGCTCGTAGCATCGCCGTGTTGGCGTCCGTGCGCGGCGTCGCCCGGATCGATTTCCTCGCGAACGACACGGAACTCTACGTCAACGAGATCAACACGATTCCGGGATCGCTCTCGAAGCACCTGTTCGTCGAGCCGCCGCTGGCGTTCGCCGAGCTACTGAGCGACCTCATCACCGAGGCGATTGAACGACCAGCCCACCGCTACAGCGCCGCCGGCGCGGACGGGCTCGTGCTGCGCTCCGCCGGCTCGATCGCCGCCAAACTGGCGTAGTCGGGGCACTCGTGCGAGTGCCTCGATGAGGACGTCGCTGTAGGGATCGACCAACAGCCCCTGCTGCAGGGCCCAGAAAGCCGTCTCGAAGTCCTGCGTGTTCATCGCGTCGTGATGCACGAGCAGCGCGGCCCATTCCCCGTCGCGCTGAAGACTCGCGTTGTGACCTTCTGCGAGGAACCACTCGAATCCACGAAGTGCGCTTGCGAGTGGTTCGCCGTGTACGAGCAGCAATGCCTCGTGGGCGAGGGGCGCCGCCTCGACGATTTCCAGCGCGCGCGCCCGTGACACCAACGTGTGAAAGATCTCGACATCACTGGTCACGCCGTGGGTGGCGTAAAGACCCGACGAGGTGACCGGGTGCAACCTCGGGCCTTGAGCGCTGGTGCCGAGACTGCGTCGAACGGCGCTGGCGACATTGGCGAGCGTCCGGTTCGAGGCGTCGACGTCCGCGTGACTCAGTACGCGAGAGCGAAGACGGTCACCGGTGATCGGCTCACCGCGGTGCAGGGCCAGGTAGGCGACCATCTCGACACAACGACGACGGAGCGTGGGTGTGAACGGTTCGAGGAGTCCGCTGATCTGCGGGTCGGCGCGCAAGAGTTCGACCCTGATTGCCCCACTCGGCGCCGACGGAGCGGTGTCGCGGTCGCGCGACGACCTGGCGAAACCGAACGTCCCAGTGGGCGATGTCCTCGCGATGGGCAACAGCGTCACGCAGCACGCGAGCAACTCCTCGTCGAGGTCTCGAGCCGAGCCGAGGAACACGACCATCGTGTTGCGTAGCGCGCGTGTCGCGAGCGCGCGAAGCAACTCGGTCTCGTTCTCGGCGTAGACCAGGCGGCCATCGTGCAGCGCCACCACGGTCGCGCGGACATCGTCACCGCTCCAACTCGCGTCAATCGCCAGTTGACCACCTTCGCGGGCGAATGCGACGTGGAGTCCTTCGTCGTCCTGACTCAATGCGCACGCGACCACCGGGTCGGTGTCGTAGGAGACCTCACCGGTGTCGTCGCTGTTCGTGACGTGGATGACACCACTTCGTTCGATGCCGGTGAGGAATCGCACGTGGGCCACGAGTTCGGGGTCGTAGGAGCGGAGCAGTTCTATGACGTCGTCGATCTGGTCGTCGGCGGGCTCGAACTGCTGCTGGCGCAAGAGATCGTGTCGCCGCTTGGCCATGAGCGCCATGGGCAGCGCTCCGATGACGCTGAGTGGCGCTCTGGGAGGTGAGGGTGCACCGACTGGCACCGGAGTGACGGTCGCGTGGTCACTGGCCAGCCAAGGTGAATCGGACGCCGATGCGCTGATCGACGGTGCACGCTGGGTTGCGACACCCGCGGACGCCGTTGCCGGAATGAGGAAGGGCAGTATCGCGACGATCAATCCGGCGAGCCACGCGCTGCCTCCGCTGGCCAAACCGAGCCCCCGGCGAAGACGCACGATGTTGTGACCGACCTGGCCGATGAAGGCCAGCCAGAACACGCTGAGCATCACGAGCAGGACGCGCACCAGCAGACCGTTGGTCTCATGCTGGGTGAGGGTCCACTTGGTGATGACGACGTAGGGGAGCAGAACGAAGTAGATCGCCAGGGCGGTACCGTGCAGCGGGCCGCTGGAGAATCGCTTTACCGAGTCGGAGTAAGTTGCCACGTTTGTGACGCCCCCGAACTGGTCGAGGTGATCTCCAACTGGCACGTACTGTCCGTTCGAATCGTGAATCGTGCTCCGACGACGAGGCTGGCCGCGTTGCAGGTGAGTCGACCCTGGAGTGCGGCGCCGGACGTCAACGTCCACGTGCCTGGTCCTCGCAAGGGCACGACGGCCACGGGCAGACCTTGACTGAGTGTGCCTTCGAGCGTTCCGCTCGACGCGTTCGCGCTGGGCGCGAGCGCGACTGACCTCGCGGTCGAACTTGTCACGTTCACGGATTGCGCGACGGTCGTCGTGGTCGTCGTGGTCGGCGGGGGCACCGTGGTCGAGGGCGCCGGGCTCTCGGTCGTGGAGGTTGCGGCGTTCGTCGTGGAGGTTGTGGCGTTCGTCGTGGAGCTCGTCGAGACTGAAGCCCTCGGCGGCGCGTTCGTGCTCGTCAGCGTGAAGACCAGCACCAGGAGCAGCAGCGGACTCGACCACATGACCAAATGAGCGGTTCGAAAGGAATATCGGTGGCTCGCCATTGTTCTCGCAGGATAGGGGTATTGATGAGAAATTGCTATTCACGATTGAAAGTACCCTTCATCGGTCTAGAGAAGATGGCGTACGGCGAAGTGCCGCAACTCGGCTTGGAGCGATGCCGGCGCCGAGCAGTCGGCCGTCGCCAGTTCTCGAAGCGACGCCCCCTCGAAGACTCGCGCGTACGTCAGACGGGCCAGGCGGTCGTACTGGCTCCCCCGCAGGCTCGAGAGTCGCGTTAGCAACGGTGATTCCTCGGCGGCGGGCTCGTCACCTTGCTCGAAGTAGGACACGGCGCAGAGGGCGGCCTTCTCCTTTAGGAGCCACCGGCGCAGGCGCGCCCGCAGCGCCGACAGGATGTCGGGCGCCGCGTACTGGCGCGACTGACCAGCCCAGTCGGTGAGCAGCTCACTCGCGAGGCCGATGGTCATGGCCAGGGTCTCGCTCGGATCCTTGATGATGCCGTCACCGAATCGAAGCTGGCGGCACACCCCCACCATTCCGGGCAGCATCGTCTGCAGGAGCGTCCGGTGCAGGAACGGGTCCGCTGCTTCCTCGAGTAGGGCGCGCACGATGGTGGCCCTCTCGAGCACGCAACGCCCGCTACCCGCCTCGAGCTGGCGGACGACGTCGCAGAGGTCACCGTCGGGGTCGAGTCCCAGTTCAGGATGCCTCGAACAGAGGACGCCCAGGGCTTGTCGCGCCCCGCTCGTTCGTCCCGTACGGGTCCACTCGTGTCGTAACTGGCCTAGGAAGTCTGTTTTGGTTGTCATGGGGACCAGTAGACGTTCGTGCGCGCATTGCCCGACGCCGCGTGATGCGCACGAAGACACTCCATTTCTCATACACGTCAGCGTGCGTCAGGACGCGCACTTCACGACGCACATAACCGGGGCGTAGTCTGGAGCCATGGACATCGAAGCCTTTTACGAACAGAATGAAGCGCGCCGCGAGAGTGCGGAGTTTGAATTTGGCTCGGAGTGGTCCGATGCCTCGGACAACGAGTACGAGCTCTCGTGGGTGGAAGCGACCGGCGAGCTCTACCTCATGGTGGAGCCGGAGGCCAACATCAACGAGGACATCTTCGGTGACTTCCTGGTCTCGGACGAAGTGGTCAATGACCTCACGGTCGTAGTGATCGCCAAGGTGCCGTCGCTCGCGAGTCTCGAGGATCAGCTACGAGGCTGGGAGGACGCGATGCTCGACGAGAACTCGTTGAACTGGCTCTACGAGCGATTCCCGCAGTAGGGACGATTCAAAGGTACGGCGTAGTCGAATCGGCGACGTTGCAAAGTCTGGTGAGGGCAGGGACCAAGTCCCCGAGGGGAACACGCTGAGCCTCACTGATGGTCGTCTGCAGAGCGTTCCAACTCCCGTCGGCGGTGGTGGCGTTGGCGGCGTCCTGGGTTCCTCTGAGTAGTTGGTTCAATGCGCTCGCCTGCAGTGTTGCGCTCTCGCTCGAGGAGATGCCCGTGTCGGCACTTCGCGCTTGCAGGGCGAGTGCCTTTTTCACGTGAACGCAGGACGCGCGGGCGTCGGCGACCCCCGCGCCCACGCCACACGAACTGAGGGCGAGACTCGCGACCAGGAGCGGCACCGCGACGATCAGCGTGCGACTTAGCCGAGCCACGAGTCGGCCGACTGCAACAAGAAGTCGCTGACGGTGCGTCCGCGTTCGAATACATCGCAGAGCGGATCCTCGCCCCTCGAGACCTGGCTCAGGGAAATCGCTCGGCGCGCCACTATCGAGATTCGACGCTCGCTGCTCTCGGTGGGTGAGGCGAACGAGTCAGTGGCGGTGACCTCGAGGGGCATCTCCATGCCGCCAATCGGAGCGAGGTCGATCGCGAGACGCAGGAGATCGGGGCCGTGGGGCATGGGCGGCAACGTCCACGTGAGCACGAGCGGGAAGTGAAAATCGTCGGGGGGATCGACTTCATCTGGCAGACCGAGGACAGCGTCCTCGAACGCGAGCAGTGTACGAGGGTCGACGTCGAGTTCGATGTGCAGGTCGACGGGTCCTCCGCAACCATCCTCTGGGTGCAAGTCAACCTCCCACGCTTGACGCAGTGAGTAGGTCTCGACGAAATGACGTTCGTCGTGCACGTGAAAGCCGTGAGTCACCGCGTGGTCTTTGAGGTCTGCGACGAAACCAGCTACATCTATGGCGGCCATTGCCATCTAGGTTAGCCCCCATTGCAACTACCGTGATGACGTGACCGACGCCATATTCAATCCACTCCGAGAGTGCGCCCGCGAGATCGGCGACGCCGTGACGGCTCATCGGGGTCGAGGTTTCTCCGGACAGCGTGAGACCCAGTACCACCTCGACCTGGTGGCGGACGAGGTGGCCATACGAATCCTCGGCGGTGCTGGATTTCGGGTGGTCAGCGAGGAGTCAGGGGTCTCGGGTGACGGTGAGTTGACGGTGGTGGTCGACCCGATAGACGGTTCGACCAACTGCGACCACGGCATACCCTTCTTCGCCACCAGTCTGGCCGTGATGCGAGGCGCCGAACTGGTGGCGGGCCTGGTGGTGAATCAGGCGACGGGCACCGTCTTCGAGGCAGAGAAGGGCGGGGGAGCGACACGTGACGGTGTCACGATCGGCCCGAGTGGACAAGTGGTGGTCGGCGAGGCGATCATGAGCTTCTCGGGATTGCCGTCGCAGAACCTCGGGTGGGCCCAGGTGCGCGCGCTCGGCGCCGCCAGCCTCGAGATCTGTCTGGTCGCCGACGGGTCCCTTGATGTCTATGGTGTCGCCCAGCGCTCGACGCTCAACCCCTGGGACTACCTGGCGGGACTGTTGGTCGTTCGAGAGGCCGGCGCGGTGGCGACGGACTACTTGGGCGAGGAATTAGAGACGTCGGACAGCGTCGTACGAAGGCCGGTGTTTTGCGCGTCGAAGGAGCTACTCGATTTCATGATCGGCGTCGGTCCCGTCTGACGGACCTGCTGGCACCTTGAGTACCGACGAGGTCAACGCCCGTGCCCTCTCGAGAGGTGCACGCCACTGCGTCGTACGTTCGTTGATCCCGTCTTCCAGTCGACCAATGACGAGTTGCACGTCGCGGTAACTTCCTCCGGTCGGGTCCAGTGGCGCGTCAGCGCAGAACCCCCTCAAGAACGCGATGGCAACGTCGCGGTCGTGGATCTCGCCGAGGATGGTCTGCACGTGTTCGAGCTCGGCACCGATCTGCGCGACGGAGTCTCCGAGGATGAGACTGGCGACTTCTGCGCTGTAGCGGCCCTTCTTCGCCGCGATACGGATTCGGTGTAACTGTTCGCGACTCGGAGTATCGCCGAATCTGTCCACCAGGCGCGCGAGGTTGGCGAGCGTGCTGGTCAATTGCGGTTGCAAGATGCTGAGTGTGCTCGTGGGGGCTGATTGACGCACGGGCGGGTGCAGCACCCAGTCGACCAACCAATGATTCAGTCGCCTGTATCTCGTCGAATCCAGCAAGGCGGCCGAGTGCGTCGCCGCCGCGCGCTCACGTTTCGCCAACTCGTCGAAAACAGCGTCGTCGAGAATCGTGCCGTGACCCTGTTCAACCGAGCGCAGAAGGTCAATCAGGACCGCGATGTCGCGCCGCTGTCCCAGGACGCCGCCCATCCATTGGAGCTCGCGTTGCAGCCGCGCGTGTTGTGACGGCTTCAGTGCTGGAGCCACTACCTGAAGTTCGGAGCGAATGCGGCGTGCACCGACGCGAAGTTGATGGATGCCTTCGGGGTCACGGCCGATCCGGGCGACCTGATCGAACCGCAGCAGCGCGGCCAGCTCGGTGCTGAGCAGCTCGCGAAGGAACCGGTCAACGCTCACGTCACTCTTGGTACCCGCCGCCACGTGCCTGCCCATGGTCGCATCATTGCGCATCGGCCGACCTCGTGCTGTTTGGTGGTGTGGAGGAGTTGCACACCGACGAGTCGACCTTCGTGTGCACTGGTGCGGGCCAACTAGGCTGTTTGCCTGCGGGCGCTTAGCTCAGTTGGTTAGAGCAGCTGATTTACACTCAGCAGGTCGGGGGTTCGAGTCCCTCAGCGCCCACTCCGCAGTTGAAGGCGAATGGGATCCGATCGCACTGGAAACTGGTCCGATCTTGCCCACGACGTTCAGATTCTGTTTCTGCGTACCTCGGGTAGCGAGCCGGCAATCAATTCTGATGGTCACTCGTCGCGCCCTAATGCCCCAACCTTTCCCGTCCGAAGGGTCGGGTCGTTGCGTCGGATCTTCGTGACGAACGGGCGACGTAGCCGACCTGCAGGTTTCTTCGGAGCCCACTGTTGGTCGACGAAGACGGCTGGCGCCAATCATCACAGACCTCCGATGTGCGCATGGTCAGATGTGACGTTTGACCTTGGGGCTCGCAAGGTGGTGGACGTAGTATTCGCGTATAAGTGGTTGGCATGGCTCGTGTTTCGCTTAGTGCGAAAGGGGTTGACCGGTGCAAAGCAACGTGATTGTGAAATCCGGCGCAACGTGCGGAGTGACTCCGAACATGATTGACTACGACGTCGAGCGCTCCGGTTTCAGTTGGGAATCTGCCCGTGACGCGCTCGACGGGCTTCCCCTCGGCCAGGGGTTGAACATCGCCCACGAGGCGGTCGTTCGCCACGCGGCGGGGCCTCGGCGCGAGCACGTGGCGATTCGTTGTATCGACCGCCACGGGGGTCGGATGGATCTCACCTACGGAGAGCTCGACGCACGATCCAGCCGTTTCGCCAATGTTCTGGCCTCACTTGGAGTGCGGGCGGGCGAACGGGTCTTCGCGCTGATGCCGCGCGCAGCCGAAATGTACGTGGTCGCGATGGGCACGCTGAAACATCGCAGCGTGTTGTGTCCGTTGTTCTCGGCGTTCGGCCCTGAGCCGATACGTCAGCGATTGACCATTGGCGGCGGGTGTGTTCTGGTCACGACGCCCACGCTCTATCGCCACAAGGTCGCGAGTATCCGCGATCAGCTCCCGGAACTTCGCCACGTCCTGCTGGTTGGAGGGTCGCGCGCCTCGGCGTCCGCGTGGCCCGATGGGGCGCTCGATCTGGACGCACTACTCGCCGAAGCGAGCGACGATTACCACATCGGACCGACGGATCCCGAGGACATGGCGCTCCTGCACTTCACCAGCGGTACTACGGGAACGCCGAAGGGTGCAGTCCATGTTCACGAGGCGGTCGTGTCGCACTACGCCACGGGTCGGATCGCACTCGATCTTCACCCCGACGACGTGTTCTGGTGCACTGCGGATCCGGGCTGGGTCACGGGAACGTCCTACGGGATCATCGCTCCGCTCGTGCACGGCGTGACCATGATCGTCGATGAGGGTGACTTCGACGCGCAGCGGTGGTATCAAGTGCTCGAGAAGGAATCGGTGAGCGTGTGGTACACAGCGCCCACCGCGTTGCGAATGTTGATGCAAGCCGGCGCGTCGATGGCCAAGGAGCACGACCTAGGTCGACTCCGGTTTGTCGCGAGCGTCGGGGAACCGCTCAATCCCGAAGTCGTGCTCTGGGGCGAGAGCGCGCTCGGGCGGCCGATCCATGACAACTGGTGGCAGACCGAGACCGGTGGCATCATGATCGCGAACTACGCGTGCATGGATATCCGGCCCGGCTCGATGGGCCGCCCGCTTCCTGGCGTCGAGGCGGCGGTGCTCGCGCGCGACGAACACGGGACGGTCGTAGTGGATGCGCACGGTGACGCCGTCGAAGCCGTCACGGGCACGGAGGGTGAACTCGCCCTTCGTCCCGGATGGCCGTCGATGTTTCGCGGGTACTTGGGCAACCCCGAGCGGTACAAGGGGTGCTTCGTCGGCGGTTGGTACCTGAGCGGCG
>Ga0316224_1000762_pt1 | contig 41360 bp, 34 predicted proteins | sample TBH18013metaG_FD_206254 | JGI IMG/M metagenome (GOLD analysis project Ga0316224, IMG submission 206254) | Freshwater microbial communities from Trout Bog Lake, Wisconsin, USA - TBH18013 | ecosystem: Environmental > Aquatic > Freshwater > Lake > Hypolimnion/Profundal zone | place: USA: Wisconsin... | reverse complement strand
AGGTTTGTTTCAAAATGGCATCGCTTATTATGGCGAATTAGACTTCCTTTTTGTTCGACTTCTTTTTTCATACACTTTTTCTAGTGTATAGTTTTTTCCGGACGAGTCAAGCCTGCCTGGCTATTCCCCTTCATCAATGACCTTGCCGCGAGCAAAGCCAAAAACGTAAGAGCCGCAACTGCCGACAGGTAATAGCCTACATATTGCAGGCCATAACCTTTAGCCAGCGTGGTAGCTAATACGGGGGTTAATGAAGCGCCCAATATGCCCGCCAGCGTGAACGCCATGGAGGAGCCGGTATAGCGGACAGATGCCGGGAAAATTTCGGCAAGGGCGGTACCTAAAGGGCCGTAGGTTAGTCCCATTAAAAACATGCCGAGCACCAGGAAGACAACTGTCAATCCCCAATTGCCGTCTATAAATAAAGGCGAAAAAAACAAGCCAAAGATAAAAATGCCAGCGGTAGCGAAGGTAAGTATCTTGTTACGTCCGTATTTGTCGGCCAGGATAGCAGAGAGCGGAATACCCATTCCAAAAAACACATTCGCGATCATTTCGCCAATAAGAAATCTGGTTCGCGAATAATGAAAAGTCTTTGTGCCCCAGTCAAGGGTAAAAACGGTAAGTAAGTAAAATAATAAGAAAGTAGTAACGGTGGCTAAAGTACCAAGGATAAGCACTTTCGTATGCTTAACGAATACATCCGCAATAGGAATTTTGACCCGCTCATTTTTTTCCATTACTTTTAAAAAATCAGGGGTTTCGGTTATTTTTAAACGAACGTACAGACCAACCCAAACCAATACGGCACTGGCAATAAAAGGGATTCGCCAGCCATAACTGAAGAATTGCTGATCGGTCATTGTTTTGCTGAGAATAAGAAAAGTTGCTGTTGAAATTAATAAGCCAATGGGTGCGCCTAATTGCGGGAACATGCCATACCAGGCTTTTTTACCTTCAGGCGCATTTTCAGTGGCCAGTAAAACCGCGCCACCCCATTCGCCGCCAAGCCCAAGGCCCTGCCCGAAACGAAATAAGGCCAGCAAGATAGGCGCAACAATGCCGATAGACTGGTACGTAGGCAGCAAACCAATGGCTACAGTTGAGGGGCCCATGGTCATTAATGCTGCAACCAATGTAGCCTTACGACCTTTTCGGTCGCCAAAATGCCCGAATAATGCGGCGCCCAATGGCCTTGCGAAAAAGGCCAGGGCAAAAGTCGCCAAAGATGCAAGCGTGGCAGAAGCAGGATCCGCAGACGGGAAAAACAGCTTAGGAAATACCAACACCGCCGCAGTGGCATAGATATAAAAGTCAAAAAATTCGATGGTAGTGCCGATCAGGCTTGCTATAAGAATTGTTTGCGCGGAATTCCCGGGGCTGTTTTTTTGACTCATAAGGGTCGTTTTTAAATTGTGATAAAAACAAAGCCAAACATATCATATTCTGGCCAATAATTGTACTTTTATCAACAACAACAACCGCCACAAATAGAGAAACGTGAAAGAATTAGACATTAAAAAAATAACTTTCGGGGGCATTTTAATTGCATTAGGCATCGTATTCGGCGATCTGGGCACCTCCCCGCTATATACTTATACAGCGATTATTGGAAAAGGCACCATCACGGAAGAATTAGTGTTAGGCAGCGTATCTGCAATATTCTGGACGCTTACTTTTCAAACCACGTTGAAATATGTGCTCATTACCATGCGGGCTGACAATAACGGCGAAGGCGGTATATTTTCATTATATGCCCTCATCAGGAGGCATGCCAAATGGTTGATATGGCCTGCAATAATCGGCGCCAGTTTCATGATAGCCGACAGCCTGATTACCCCGCCAATTTCAGTTACATCAGCCATAGAAGGATTAAAGGGTATAGCACCAAATGTTCCTATTTTGCCAATCGCCCTATGTATCCTTGTCATCTTATTCCTGTTTCAACGGACCGGGACGGGCCTCATCGGCAAGTTTTTCGGGCCTGCAATGGTAGTATGGTTCGGCATGATTGCGGTACTTGGATTCAACTTTTTAATTAAAGATCTTTCAGTGCTAAAAGCTATCAATCCCATTTATACATACAGATTGCTTGTTGAATATCCGGGCGGTTTTTGGGTTTTAGGCGGCGTATTCCTCTGTACGACAGGTGCCGAGGCTTTATATGCCGACATGGGTCATGTGGGCAGAAAGAATATACAAATGGCATGGATACTCATAAAAATATCGCTGCTGCTATGCTATTTCGGTGAGGCGGCATTATTAAAACAACACATCGGTCAATCTTTGAATGAAATCGAACCGTTTTATGGATTGGTTCCGCAATGGTTTTTGATACCCGCTATTTTAATTTCAACCCTTGCGACAATAATAGCAAGCCAGGCATTAATAAGCGGAACCTATACCCTGTTTAATGAAGCCATGCGGCTGAATGTATGGCCCAGACTGCGTACAGCATTCCCGTCAGATTTGCGCGGGCAGGTATATGTTCCCGCAATAAACTGGATGATGATGGCAGGGTGCATAGGCATGGTGCTTTATTTTAGGGAATCAAGTAATATGGAAGCTGCTTTCGGCTTATCTGTAACCCTAACCATGCTGATGACTACAGTTTTATTAAGCTTCTACCTGAGGATAAAACGTTATCCTAAACTGTTGACGTATGCGATACTCGCAGTTTACCTTAGTATCGAGCTTACTTTTTTAGTGGCCAATATGAGAAAGTTCATGCATGGCGGATGGCTTACCTTGTTAGTTGGCTTGCTGTTAATAACCACCATGTATATATGGCAGGCGGGACGAAAGTTAAAAGAAAAGTACAAAAAGTATTTGCCCCTTAATGTTTATATACCCGATATCGTAAAATTGAGCAACGATACTGCAATACCAAAATTTGCTACACACCTGGTATATTTAAGTTTCACAAAAAGCCCGGCTTTTATTGAACAGCGTATTATTGAATCTATTTTTTGTCAGCAACCCAAACGCGCAGAGGTATATTGGCTGCTGCATGTGGATGTTGATGATGCGCCATATACCATGAGCTATTCCGTGGAAATACTTGCGCCGCAGGACCTCATTTACGTGCGGTTCAAATTAGGCTTCCGTGTTGTGCCGCGTATCAATTTGTATTTCAGAAAGATTGCCGCCGAAATGATTGCCAATAAAGAAATTGAACATAAAAACAACTATTGTGTAATTGATGAACGTGACGCTTGCGGGGATTATCGTTTTGTGGTGATGAAAAGTTTTCTGTCATTTGATAACCAACTTCCATTTTGGACAAACCTGATGATGAGAGCCTATTTTATACTCGACAAGATAAGCCTGCCCGATCCGGAAGCGTTTGGGCTTGATTATAATAATGTAGTTGTAGAAAGTGTACCGCTTATTGTTCAGAAGATAGATAATATCCAGCTGAAACGAGAAGTTTAGTCTCAGGTCGAAAGTCCTAAGTAAAGAAAGGTACAATTCCAGGTATCTCTAACTTAAGACTTTCGACTTAAGACTTAACCCAAATGCTCCCAGGCGCTCTGATACCCGCCGAGGCTATCCGCATAGCTGATCATCTCCGCATAAAATGGCAGGCGGCTAAGGGTGGCGCTATCGCCGATGATCACCAGCTTTTTTCGGGCCCTGGTCATGGCCACGTTCATGCGGCGGATGTCGGCTAAAAACCCGATTACTCCTTCACTATTGCTTCGGGTTAAACCAATCATCACCAGGTCACGTTCCTGTCCCTGGAAACTGTCGATGGTATTTACAGAAATCGAATCACCGTAAACATGTAAGGCCGGGGCATTATGCAGCTGTTCTTTCAGCAAACGGATCTGTTCACGGTACGGCGACACCACCGCAATGGATGGGAAATCAGCTGCCTTGTAATGTTCTTCCAGTTTTGTTACCAGCTTTTCGAGGTAACTGAAGAGGAAAGCCGCTTCCTCGGGGTTGGCTACACTGGTGCCGGCAGGTTTTTCATCAAAGCCACAGCCTGCGGTATCAATAAATACCATAGGCAGGTCGCCGGTAAAAAGCAAATGGTTGGCCACCGATGTGTGGGCCTTTAGGGCATTATTATAAAACACGCGGGAAGAATAAGCCATGATGGCATGGTTCATCCGGTATTGTTCATCCAACAAGGTAACCGCTTCGGGATACAGGGAAATGCATTTCTCAATCAACGTGGTGCTTAAACCCTTTCGTGCCGCCTCGTCTGATTTTATGGTTGGAGAAAGCTGACAATGGTCGCCGGCAAGTACCAGCTTTTGCGCTTTTACTATAGGGATCCAGCAGGCGGGTTCCAACGCCTGTCCCGCCTCGTCAATAACCACCGTTCCGAATTTCAGGTTCCTGATGGTATAATGATTTGCGCCGGCCAGGGTTGCCGTAATTACCTGCGCTTTGCTCACCAGGTCGCTGATGATGTATTCCTCAGTTTTGGCAACCTCCTTCATGATCTTGTGGGCCTCGTCAAACAGGGCCTTGCGCTGGTCGCGTTCGGCTTTGCCAAAACTGCGCTTATACTTATGGCCCATATTCTTAAATTCGGCAGCCTGCTTTTTCAGCCGTTTGCTTTCCCTCATATAGGGATGCAGCGCCATTTGGCTATCCAGCGTGAGGTCCATCAATTTGTCGGAAACCCGCGCCGGGTTACCTATCCGCAATACGTTTAGGCCCTCCAGCGATAGTTTTTCACTGAGTAAGTCAACAGCCGTATTGCTTGGGGCTACCACCAGCACCTGTTCTTTATTTTGCCGCACCATCCGGCTGATGGCCTGCACCAGCGTTGTAGTTTTACCTGTACCCGGAGGCCCGTGTACAATTGCAAGATCCTGTGCCGACATGATCTTATCCACCGCCAGCTGTTGGGACGGATTTAATCCTGTGATTGGTGGCAAGCTTGTATGTGGATGAAATACCGGGGCCTTCATCCCGGTCAGGATTTGTGCGAGCCGGCCCTCTGCGGGTTCATCGCGGAGTTTTGCGGCCTGTTTGAGTGCAGCAAACATCTCATCATAGTTGTTATTATCAAACAGCAGTTCGATGCCCAGTTTACCGTCGCGGCACCAATCGGGGAGTTCTTCCGTAAAGATGTTGATTTTTATCCTGTCGCCGCCCTGGTAGGTAATAACACCTTCCACGCGGTTATTTTTAGGGTCGTGGTTGGAGAACAGCACAGCCGGGCTGCCAAACCGCAGCTGATGAATGACATCAAGGTGGGTTTTTCTAACTGCTTCCACATTCAGGTAATCCCCGCGGCTGGGTTCTGTACCGGTAATTGCAACCGGGTACCAGGCCAATCCTGCTGCCCTGCGATCTGTAACCGAAGTTGACGAAGTAAGTTTTAAATAGGCGTCCCGGTCCTCCGCCTGTTCAATCTTCAGCAGGTCTGCCAGCTTTTTGAAATAGTCCATTCGTGCAAAGGTAAGCAATAGTGGGTATAAGGTAATGGGTATTAACTGGCCGGGGGATATTTTTGCAGCAAGCTGTGTGGAAATTGCTTACTGACCATGCAAAAACGACATTATATTGTAACACCCTTTAAATTATAAAGATCAAACTAACTGAATTTCAAAGGCCTTAACTTTACATCCTTTTCAAAATTTTTGGAAATAGGTTACGTCTGCAAAGCCTAACTTTGTAATTGAAAAAATTGATGGAAAGAATACCCGTTATCTTCAAGGTGACCAGTCCCCAACAATGAATTGTTTTTTTACTGATACTATTTGCAAGGGTGCGGGAAATGATGGAGATCAGGCAAACAAAAAACAGGTTTTATAAAAAAATAAAACTTTATTTTTTATTTTACGATAAAGCTATATCTTTGCAATCCCAAAATAAGGGTCGTAACGCGAGAATTTAAGGTAACGAGTCGCAGACTTTAGACTTAGCACGCAAGACTTGAAATTTTGTGAAACAAGGCCCGTTCGTCTAGGGGTTAGGACGTAAGATTTTCATTCTTGAAACAGGGGTTCGATTCCCCTACGGGCTACGAAAAAAAATAACTACTTGATTATCAAGTAGTTATTTTCATTTTAAGGGAATATGAACCTAAATATACTCTGAATCACAATTACCTGATTTTTAGTAAGTTATCAATTTTTAAACTCTTCTTCATGGAGAAAATAGACCTATTTTCATCAAAAAAAGGAGCAAAGTAGTGAGTACTTTATAGCTAAATTGTAGCGCAAAAATACATTTTTCTCGTATGCGTTAAGTTACTTTTCCTGCCTATTACAGCATTCTGATTCAACGTAATCTGATAGCACGTTTCAATGATCCTTTGAACGCTACTAAAAAATTAAAACAACCCCATTTTCTAAGGCCTGATCATACTGCACTTTATTAAATTTATAGAGAAACGGAGCGCGATGGGGGCCGATCCGCTTTGTTTCCTTCAGTTTTTCAACGATACCTGACGCCAATAGCTTTCTCTGGAAATTCCTCTCATCGAGTTTTTTTCCCAGGATGGTTTCGTAAAGTGCATGAATTTCGGGTAGCGTAAATTTTTCAGGAAGTAATTCGTAACCTATCGGAAAAAATGCGATATGCATACGCAAGGCACGTAAAGCTTCCGTTATAATTTGCTTATGGTCAAACATCAAAGGCGGAAGCTCATTCACCGGCCACCATTTAGAATCTGCACCCAGCGGCCATTTTTTGATCTTCACTCTCGAAAAGTCCGTCAGGGTATAATACGCCAGGGATACGAACCGGTCAAAAATCCACAGATCTTCTTTAACCTCAATGCCAGTCAGTTTGCTCATATTTACGGCATTTTTTTCTGAGTCTTCCGACCGGCTGACACCACCAAAACTTCGAAACTGCTGAAGAAAGAGATTTTCTAAACCGGTCCTCGACAAGGCAATGCGGTTAGCAGCTTCGTCTATCGATTCTGCTCTGCCAACGTACCCGCCCGTGATCGACCACTTATTCGTTGCAATGGTCTGCTGTAACAGCACCTTTAACTCTTTATCGTGGTACCCTAAAATTACATTATCAACCTGGATATTAGGGAGATAATTCTCGGGATGTTGAATGATATCTAATGCTGTGTAAGCCATAAAAAACTATTCTGTAAAAATAACAGAATTAATTTGAATTCTGATGTAACAAACCTATCTTTATTCTGTCATATAAACAGAATAATAATCAAACATAAAAAAAATGAAAAAGTTAAGCTTATTATTAGCTATTATAATTGGGCTATTATTTTCAACGGCCGTTAAGGCTCAGTCTACAGCCAACTACTTTATAGGGAAATGGGCAATTACTGTTATTGGTACTCCAAATGGAGATACTAAATTGACATTTGCTTTCGAGCGCAAAGACGGTAAACTAATTAGTACGGTGCGGGACTCCACGGATAAGGAAGTCTCTAAAATAACCCAGATTGACGAGAATAATAAAACCATCAATGCTGAATTTACTATCAATGACCATGATGTTGCGCTATCGCTTGAGCCGGTGGATGATGACCATGTAAAAGGAAGCGTGATGGGTATGTTTGATGCAAAGGGCACGCGCATAAAAGAAAGCGATCCTACGAAGAAATAATCATTACTTGTGACACGCCTGTACCTCCTTAAAAAAATAATAACATGCATACGCCGCGATTTTTCAAATCTTCATTTTCAGCAGTTGTCCTGGTTTTTCTTTCGATAACCACAAAAGCACAAACTCAGCTACCCCAGTTAGGCAAGGACCCGGTTAGCGCTATCGTAAAAGCAATGACGTTAGAGGAAAAAGTACAACTCGTTACAGGCACGGGCCTCCGATTTGCAGGCAGTGGGCCGGTAGTTGGCGAGGCCGATGGAAGGGTGCCTGGTGCAGCAGGGAATACCATGAATATCAAACGTTTTGGGATACCCGGAACAGTATTAGCGGACGGGCCTGCCGGAGTGCGAATAGATCCTTTTCATAAAGGCGACAGCACGAAGTCCTATTATGCAACAGCATGGCCTGTAGGAACGCTGCTGGCATCCTCCTGGGACACCGCATTGGTGAAAAAGGTCGGTATCGCCTTTGGCAATGAAGTCAAAGAATATGGCGTAGATGTGATCCTTGCACCGGGAATGAATATTCAAAGGAATCCCTTGAATGGCCGAAACTTCGAATATTATTCTGAAGATCCTGTGGTGACCGGTTACATTGCTGCAGCAATGGTAAAGGGAATACAGTCAAATGGCGTGGGAACTTCTATCAAACACTTTGTTGCAAACAATATAGAAACTAACAGATCCTCCATAAACGCCATTATCAGTGAACGGGCATTGCGTGAAATCTATCTTAAAGGTTTTGAAATTACAGTGAAGAATGCCCAACCCATGACGGTGATGAGTTCATATAACAAGGTTAACGGCACTTACACCTCCGAAAGGTATGACCTGTTGACTACCATCCTGAGAAATGAATGGGGATTCAAAGGAATAGTCATGTCAGATTGGTATGGCGGAAGGGATGCGGCGGCACAGATGAAGGCCGGCAATAATTTGATCGAACCCGGAAGTAAATCAAAACAGCAAATGATCATTGACGCCATCAAAGATGGTAGTCTCCCGGAAAGCGATCTTGACAGCAATGTAGAACAGGTACTGAATTATATTCTTAAGACGCCATCGTTTCGTCATTATCGCTATTCAAATGCCCCTGACTTGAAAGCGCATGCCGTCATTGCCAGAAAAGCCGCATCAGAAGGAATAGTTTTGCTGAAAAATGAAGGCAATGCTTTGCCGGTAAAGAAAAACATCAGACTCGCATTGTTTGGGGATGGCTCGTACGAAACCATCCGGGGTGGAACAGGGAGCGGCGAAGTAAACACACCCTATAACGTATCCATCTTCGAAGGACTAACCCACGCTGGTTATAAACTTTCGGGCACCGTGTCCGAAATGTACGAGGCATTTATTAAAGATGACCAAAAGGCACATCCCAAAAAAGGAATGACCTTAGGCGCTCCGCGCATGATACCAGAAATTGCTGCTACAGATTTACCAATAACAGAAGCGGCCGAAAACAACGATATGGCCATTTTTACCATCAGCAGAAATGCAGGAGAAGGTACTGACAGAAAAGTCGATAACGATTTTAACTTGTCGGCTACTGAAACCGCCAATTTGACTGCGGTAGCCAATGCATTCCACGCAAAACATAAAAGCGTTGTTGTATTGCTCAATATTGGCGGCCCGGTTGAAACAGAAAGCTGGCGCAACCAGGTGGATGGCATTTTGCTGGTATGGCAGCCAGGTGAAGAAGGCGGAAACGCGATTGCTGATGTGATGAGCGGCATTGTCAACCCATCGGGAAAACTGGCAGTCACCTTCCCGGTAAAATACGAAGATGAACCCTCTGCCCGCAATTTCCCTGGCGAACCAGGACCAAGGATACCAACTGAGGCTATTTACAAGGATGGCATCTACGTAGGTTACCGCTATTTTAATTCGTTTCATGTGCAGCCTGCATTTCCTTTCGGTTTTGGCTTAAGCTATACCAAATTTAAATACAGCAATTTGAAACTAAGCTCATCCAGCTTCAGGGGTAAATTGACTGCTAATGTAACAGTTACCAATACGGGCAGCCAACCGGGTAAAGAAATCATACAGCTATACCTAAGCGCACCGCACAAAAACATGGATAAACCGGCTGAAGAATTAAAAGGCTTTGCAAAAACAATGCTCCTTAAACCAGGTGCATCGCAAACAATCACGTTTTCGGTTAAGGCAATCGACCTGACTTCCTTTGATACCGCTCAATCAGCATGGGTAGCCGAGGCTGGCAAGTACACCCTAAAAATCGGCACATCAAGCGAGGATATCAAACTTTCGGCCATATTTAGTTTGAACAAAGTAATTATTGTTGAAAAAGATCATAAAGTACTTGTGCCTGAATTACAGATAGATGAACTTAAAAACAACGGGAAATAAAAGTATTTTTAAAAAAGCATAAAAATGAGAAGTTTAAGATTTACCAAAAGCTTAACAACCTGCCCCAGGCTTATGTTAAGCGTATTTACGATGCTTGTTTTCGGTTTTTCGGTTTCCCGGGCGCAGAATAATTTGATTCACAATACCGACATCGCAAAAGAATTTAAAACAACCGACACGTTATTCAGACAGCCATATATAGATGTGGATGAATGGCGTGACAAACCGGTCAGGCACAGGTATATTCACGGGGGCTTTGCCGGCACCAGTTCAAAGTTCTCGTTTTATTTCCCGCAAAAAGAAAAATATCAGGGACACTTTTTTCAATACATCACCCCCTTCCCTGATAGCGAAAATGGGTCGCAGGGAAGAACCGGTGAGGAAGACAAAATAGAATTTTGTCTTAGTAACGGCGCTTATTTCGTTGAAACGAACGAGGGAGGAAATTTTAGCTTTACCAATCCATCTAAATCGGACCCTTCATTGGCAGCCTACCGGGTAAATGCGGCCTCAGCCGAGTTTTCACGAGTGGTAGCCAAGCATCTATATGCCTGTAAACGCCCATACGGGTATGCCTTTGGAGGCAGCGGTGGTGCTTACCGCACCGTTGGTGGCTTTGAAAGTACCGATGGTGTCTGGGATGGAATAGTTCCCTATGTATTGGGTTCGGACGAGGCTATCCCAAACGTATTTACTGTCCGCATGTATGCTATGACTGTTTTGAGGGATAAGTTCCCTCAAATTGTTGACGCTATTGAACCGGGTGGAAGCGGCGATATGTATGCAGGTCTGAACGATGAAGAAAAGGCAGTGCTTCAAGAGGTTACTAAAATGGGTTTCCCTGTTAGAAGCTGGTTCGGATATAAAAATTTGGGGATCCAGGGTTTTTCGGTGTTATACCGGTCAATCGTTGGCATAGACCCGCAGTATTTCAATCATGACTTCTGGAGCCTGCCCGGTTACCGGGGATATGATTCGCCTGCATCATTGATAAAAGGGCGAATTCAGCAACGGAATATTCTCAAGGCGCTGATTGACATTGACCAGGCGGTGAGTTTAGGACTGGCAAAGCCGGTATCGGCACAAGACCGCGGTACGGCAGACGCTGCCTGGAAAAGTGTTGGAGGAGCACAGGGGGGTATGCCTGTTGCGCTTCAATTGCAGGACAAGCTAAAGGACGTTTATTTCCTGGGCGGCGATTTGATAATCAAAAGCGGCCTTGCCGCTGGAAAAGTGCTGACGATAACTAAAATCATGGATGACAAGGTGGTTTTTGGCCCGGTCGACCCAGCGATAGTTGCAAAACTTAAAGTCGGAGATTCGGTAATAGTCGACAATTCAAACTTCCTCGCGATACAAACCTATCACCGCCACCAGGTGCCGGGTGCAGCGTATTATGTATGGGATCAGTTTCGCAATGCAGATGGCACACCTAAATACCCACAGCGCCCTCTATTGTTGGGACCATTGTTTACCAAAGGAGCGGCCGGTATCCTACCAACGGGCAAGTTCAAGGGTAAAATGATCTTACTTGAATCACTTTGGGATCGCGAAGCTTTCCCATGGCAGGCAGATTGGTACCGTACGAAGGTAAAGGCAAACCTGGGCAAAAGTATGGATAGCAACTTTAGGGTATGGTTTACTGATCGCGCCCTGCATGGCGACATTTCGCTGGAAGACGATCCAACCGAAACCGTTAGTTACCTCGGCGTATTGCAACAAGCGCTTCTTGATATGAGTGCCTGGGTTGAAAAAGGGGTAGCTCCAGCGGCCAGTACCAATTACAAAATAGTCGACGGACAGGTAGTAGTTCCAGCCGCTGCAAATGAACGACATGGAATACAACCTGTAGTAATGTTAAAGGCCAACGGAAGTAAGCGCGCCGAAGTAAAAGTCGGTCAAACAGTAACGTTTACGGCAGTTGTAGAGGTACCTCCGCATATGGGCAAGGTTGTAAAAGCTGCATGGAACTTTGAAGGTTTAGCTGATGATTTCTTTAAAAAAGGCGGCGATTTCCATGGTTGGAATTTTTTGACGTCCGGAACCTTTCCGCTTACCGCCAGATGGACTGCAATCAACAAAACTGGCTCCAGTGTTAAAGTAACAACGACATACAAGTTTTCAAAACCGGGGACCTATTTCCCAACATTAAGAGTAGCATCTCAGCGGCAAGGGAATGCCAATACGGTATTCACCCGTATTCAAAATCTGGACAGAGTAAGGGTGGTAGTAAAATAAAACACAACATCAAATTCCTGGCAATATGAGAAAGCCCGAAGTAAATAAAAGAATCAAATGCAAGAACTGTGGCTTTGAATTTAACGGAAACTTCTGCAATAATTGCGGGCAGGATGCTAAGGTTGGAAAATTAGATAGTCACTTCATTTTGCACGAGTTGCAACATGGCATTCTGCACGTTGACAGGGGCATTTTTTTTACTCTTGGAAAGCTCTTCATTAACCCGGGCAATTTTTTGAAAAACTACATAAGAGGCGAGCGTGTCAGGCATTTTAAACCGCTCGCCTTCCTGATCATAATCTCCGGAGTTTATGCTTATGCCTCCCATTATTTTAAAGAGGCTAATTTTATTAACTACAAAAGTCCAAATCATAGTGTAAATGTAGCGGTCTCCATTTTAAATCATTGGGCGAATGAACATTACCTAATTGTTTTATTAGCGACCTTACCGTTGACATCACTTATTTATTTCCGGATTTTTAAGAGTTATCGAATCACTTATTTGGAGCATTTGGTAATTAATTCCTACCTCAGCGGGGTGAGGATTATCGCGCGACTTGCACTGTTACCCTTTTTATATTTTGTCAATGACAAAAGTATAGCAGGTTTGGAATTTGCGGCTGATCTTTCGATTCCTGCGCTCTTTTGGATTTGGGCTTATACAGTTTATGTTGGCCCGGGGAAAAATGTTAGTCACTTTTTTCTGTCTTTTTTCGCCTATTTAATTACGGTAATAGTTAACATTGGACTCATTGGCGGATCCTTGTACATACTTAGCCACGTTTTTCAACCAAATTGATTGCTATAAATATCAGACGATGGCCGCATTTGAGGTTGTGAAAGTTACAATGAGAATGAAAACGAATCGTAAATATTGTAAGTTGTTTCGAAGAGGATTTTGTATCTATATATCGTGAGATTTGTAATTAATCTGCATCAAAATAGTTAGTAATTCGATGTGTAGTACATCGATAACCATATAAAGTATTGTAAGTCAATGGGGTTTTAATGGTGCCCGATTCTCCTGCGGGCTACATTTAAAATTATCAATGCGCTAACTTTCAATAGGTTAGCGCTTTTTTTATTTACTCTGCGTACGTAATTAGATACAAGGTTAGGCTCTCAGAATAATTACGTTGTTTCCATCAAGCAGAATTCTTGTTCAAAACGTCGTCTAAAATCGTCAGAATACCCAACGTAATAAATATTGGAAGTCTCAGAGTAAAGTAAGTAAATATAAAATTCAATAAAAATAAAAAAGAGGCCGTCTCATAACTAGTTTATGAAACGGCCTCTTTCCTTAATCATCTCAAGGTATTACCCGTTTTAGGACTTATTACCTTGTTGATAAGTCTTAGTTTCCGAAATATTCAAGAAGTATAGAATGCCAGCTAATTCATCGTCCGTAAAATACCGGTTTTTGCCAGCCTTTACCCCTTTAATGATACCACGGTTTATCCAGTTGTGAATTGTTGCTTTTGATACCTTAAACCGCTTGGCGATGTCGGGGATGGTCAAAAGTGGTTTGGTTTCATTGGCCTGATATTTCAACTTTAACAGGAGCGTTTCCATACTCTCCGTAAAGAACTGTTTCATAATCTGTTCCATCCATTTAAGCTTAAAATCCATTCTAAGCTCCCCGATAATCTGTTCATCTTTCTGTCTTAACATGATTGTATTGATTTTAATGAACCAGAAAAATAGCAATTGCGGTCCCGAGAGCATAGGTCAAGTATGACCCATGCATGTAAAATACCCCCCTTGCTCTTGCAGCTTCCCTATCACAATAGGCAGATAGAGTACCTGCCATATGAAGGCATAGATTTGGTGATTTATTTCAGAAAGACGATTTCACAACCCAACCAGCTCGGACAACTTAATCTACAACGCTTTTAAAAACGGTTAATTAAACTAATGAGCATATTTCCCTGGGCGTACTCGATAGGCAATTAACAAAAATGCAGTCTGTATTTCCAGACTGTATTTTTAATCTCATAACTATTTAATGACGTTTTACAATCAAAAAGGCTACAGGTTTAGGTGTAGTACTAAGCCAAAGCAATAGAAATAGCAAATATCACCTGTAATACCCATGCGTTGATGTGTTTTATAATGTCGTTTTGCAGCATAGGCGATTTACTGATTTTTCAATGAATCGTTTTATTTACCTTTTTTATATTAATATTGGAATAAGTAGCAGTCCCGCCTTGTGAGAATAATTCAATGCCTCCATTTATCTGGGTCGGAAATACAAGGTCGGTAATGGTATACTCTCCCTGATTGATGAATACTTCAACTATCGATTGGTCTATTAATACCCTGCAGGTTAAATTAGTAAAATCAACATTATCCATTTTTGCTGATTCAACACTTATAAATTGGTTGCTAAAATCACTCCTTCCGGAATTTGTCCTGTCAACTGACAAGGTTGAAAGGAGTTTGTTAATTGATATAATGGTTTGTTCGGTGCCTCCTTTTAAAACGTGAATGCCTGCATTATTGGCCGTGCCCATTGAAAGGTTAAATTGAATATCCAAGGATGTTCCGGATATTGAATCTAATTTCACTGTGGTGCTATTTATGGTTTTTGAAGGATTGGCATATGCGCTTGTTTCATGCTGGCCAATTTCTGCAACCGGCGACTGTAGCAGATGAAAGCCATCAGTGTTATTCACTTTTCTCAGCGAAAGGCTTCTGGGAACCGAATATTGCCCCCTGTAACCAGAAGTAGGTATTGCACCGGCATAAGCCCAATTGTTGGCCCATCCGATCATTACCCTTCGGCCATCGGCAGCGGGGACACCATTGAACGTTACACCCGCGTAAAAATCCTTCCCATAGTCAACATATAACGGATAATTGTCATTATCGGCTGTAAATTTATTGCCGTCAAAAGATCCGATAAAATATTGCATCCCACCGAAACCATACTGACTACCACCGCCTGATACCGTTAAAACCCATTTTTTTGCAGTACTGCCTTCAACAGTCAGGGGGAATAAATCAGGGCATTCCCAAGCTTGGGTTGTATTACCAATTGTCCCAAAATTGCTGGAAAAAGTCCAATTTTTAAGATTTGTGGAGCTGTAAATTCTCACAGAATCCTGGTCGGGTTTTGAAACTACCATAACCCACTTATTTGTTGGGCCGTACCAGAAGACTTTTGGATCGCGAAATTGAGTTGAACTAATATTTAACACCGGGTTTTGGTTGTAAGGCGTCCACGTTTGCCCATTATCTAAACTATAGGAAATACTTTGGGTTTGTGAAATAGCATTGCCGTTGGCCGCTGTATTATTTGCAGTGTAGATAGCCACAAGAGGGATTTGGCCGGCCTGGGTAGCAAAACCCGAAGTGTTTAAACTGTCGGCAACAGCACTTCCGCTAAATATCATTGAATTTGAACCGTTGGTATTAAATACTTCCTTTATAGCAATGCTGGTTTCCTGCCAATTGAAAAAATCGGTGCTTGTAGCATGACCCCAGTTCATATTGCCCCATATGGCCGATACCGGGTTATATTGACTAAAAAGATGATAGGACCCGTTAAAGAAAAGCAAACCGTTTGGATCATTGATCCAATTGGCATCGGGTGTATAATGGAACAAAGGCCTGTACGACTTTACTGCCGTTAAAGTATCTACAACAACAGGCTGGGTCACCAGAGGGATAACCACCGGGCTTTTATGACAGGAAGTAAAAAAAAGCAGAAAGCAACTAAAAAATACAAATGTTTTCATTTTTACAGTTTTTATATTTCTTCAATTAAAAAGAAGCGATTACATGTATAAGGTTTATCCGTTAAAAAAAGGCGCTCCCATCTCACCTGGAGCGCCTTAACTAATCAACTAAAGCAGATGTGCTATCTGTTTATTCTTTCACTTCATTTTACCATATTGACTTTAATGGCAACAAAGTTGTCTTTTCAAAAAGGAGGCCTTTATTATTTGTGAATATTAAATGGTTGTACGGCTTGTGCGGAAAAAATAGGCAAGTCATCACGCTTAAACCTTTATCGGCAAACAATTCAATAGAAGAGGCGTCAATCACCAGTTCCACCTGTGATTCGTGGTCTCCGGTTAAACGCGGAGCGAAAATTGTTTTAGCAAACTCGGGGTTAAAATCAATAACGCCTGATTTCGTGCGGTCAATATAGTAAGCGTTTTTGCTTTTGTCATAGCCAATTACCAATTTGTCACCTGCATCATTTGAAAGTGCTATGGCATAATCATCCATGCTTTGCAATGCATATTTCAGCACAAACTGATTTGACCGGATACTATTTAATGCCATGATATCCGTGCCGTTTAAGTCATCCTGTGCAATATGAATGGGCTTAAGTTCCAACTTCTTTAATTCCTTGACTGGGGTTGATGTAAGTTGAATTTCATTATTCACCAGTTTCAGGCCAAGCTCCCGTGGTATGGTCATGCCATTTCTCCATTTTTCAGTTGGTACTTGCCCGGCGTAGGTCCAGTTGCTCATCCAGCCTAAAAATATTTTTCGCACCCCTCTGTTCGACCAGGTAACACCAGCATAATCATCAGGCCCATAATCAACCCAGCGGGTTCCGGAGTTAATAACGGGTGTAAAGGTTTTTCCGTCAAAATCACCGATAAAATATTGCGTAGCCGAACCTCCGTTTGGTCCACCCGGGTTTACACTTCCAATCAATACCCAATAAGTCTTTTCGTTTAGCTTTAATGAAAATAAATTAGGGCACTCCCAAACACCGGTATGTGCACCAAGCTTGCTGCCAAAATCACTTTCCTTTTGCCAGTCTTTTAAGTTTGGCGACGAATAAAAAGTAACCCGGTCTTTAGTGGCAAGGGTCATGATCCATTTTTGCTGCGGAGCATACCACATTACACTCGGGTCTCTGAAATCCCTGATCCCCGGATTTTTCAGTACTGGGTTGCCTTCATATTTCGTCCAGGTCTCACCTTCATCCAGGCTATAGGCTAAACTTTCATTTTGAAAATTATCCTTTCCGGCCCTTTCTCCTTTTGGGTCATCATGCGTAAAAATAGCTACCATGGGTATTTTGCCATTTTTGCCAAAACCGGACGTATTGTTTGAATCCACCACCGCACTGCCAGAAAATATGAATCCAAGGCTGTCAGGGTACAAAGCGATAGGCTTCTGCTCCCAATGGATCAAATCCTTGCTAACAGCATGTCCCCAATGCATGGGGCCCCAGGTTGTACCGTTTGGATAGTATTGAAAAAATAAATGGTAAACACCCTTGTAATAAACCATCCCATTGGGATCATTCATCCACTTTTCTTTTGGCGAAAAGTGCAACTGCGGCCTGAATTGTTCATGATATAAATTATCGGGCTGTGTTTGGGAAAAGGAAACCTTATTTAATAATAAACCAAGGCATAATAACAGAACGTTGCGATCAATATTCATAATTGGTATTTATAACTGGTTATATATTCGTGAAATACTTTTATCATCATCCTCATATACAAGCAAATCTCCTTTAGCCGAAAAAAGCAGCATTGACGGATACTTCCTTGGATTAAACTTTAATATAAATTCATTTGTTCTGTCTTGTAGTAATGTTACATTTCGTTTACTGGTTAAGCCTGGTCCATACGTCTCCAGAAAACCATTGATTGTTGCCTGGCTATCCAACGTGACCAGATAAATTGCCACCTTGCTAAATAGCGCTGAATGCTGATCGATATCGTGAATGGCATGCTGGCAATGGTCGCAGCTTGAGTCAAAAAAAACGAAAAACACCTTCTTACCCTGCGGGATATTTTGCTTTGTAAATTGGCGGTTATCAAGCCTGTAAAACAAAAATTCTGGAATACTCTTAACAGGATTTTGAGCGTAAATATCCGACGATGCCAGTAGCAGTAATGCAAGAATTCTGAAAGTATTCTTCATGAATTTTGTTTATTAAAATATGTCGGGTAATCAAACTAATTACCCGACATATTGATTTTTACCAGCCTGGATTTTGTTTATATAATCCTTTGCTGAAATTAATTTGGTTTTGGCTTATAGGCAGATATTCATCGCGGTTTTTTGTGAACTGAGCACCTGCAAGGTGTGGCGTCCGGGTTGTTTCCACCGCAAAATAACTATTAAGGTAATCTGCAGCAATGCCCCAGCGTACAAGGTCGAAAAAGCGATACCCTTCCATTGCAAATTCAAGTCTGCGTTCAAACATAAGCGCCTGAAACGCGTAGGCATTTGTCCAGGTGCAGTTTACACCGGGTTTGTAAATATCCATATGATAGTTTGATGTTGGGGTTCCATTGGCTTGTACTAATAATGCAGTACTATTCATTGCCCGTTGGCGTACCATATTAATTAGTGGCAATGCAGTTGATTCCTGACCCATTTGAATGAGTGCTTCAGCCTTCATCAAAAGCACATCAGAATACCTGATCACTTCCCAGTCCTTGGAACTTGACATAAATGGCGGGAACCTTTTAAAGGATGGATCTGTGTAGCCAACAACCTCTTTCATGCTCAGCATTGGTCCGTATGACTGTGGCGCACGTGCCCATGACGCATTATATACCAGGTTAGTTTGATATTTGTAGGGGTGCCCAGGAATTGCAACGGTATGATCCAGGCGTGGATCAAAGGAGTTTGTTTGATAATCACCGGATGGAACAATGTCATTATTATTAAAAGTCGTTAACTCAGGCAGTCCGTTATTATCCGTTTTGAAAGCATTTACCATGTTGTTACTTGGCACGTGAAATCCGCAGCAACCGTATTCAACGTCCATAGGATAATCCAGACAGTGGCCGGCGTCAACCCGCCCTTGTGGCGTTCCGTCATTGATAGAATATTCAATTGAAAAAACAGATTCAGTTGAATTGCCATCCTGTGGTAAGAAATTATTAGCAAAATCGGGGGTAAGGCTATACTTTCCTGAGTTGATTACCGCATCACAAAGGGTGTTTACGGTTGCCAGTTTTGTTTTATCAATACTTATTACGTTATTATTAACATCCTGTGTATAGGCTTGATATAAAAGCGTTTTTGCTTCGTAAGCCTGGGCTGCACCCTGGGTTGCCCTGCCTACCTGCGATTGCGTAACAGGCAAATTTGAAGCTGCAAAAGCGAAATCGTTGGCAATATTTGTCCATACCTGATCGCTTGTTAAAGCTACGTTTGAAATAGTATTGTAATTTGATTTGGGGATGATTTCATCAATCCAGGGAATATTTTTGAACAAAATCTTCAGGAGAAAATAGAAATGGCCCCTTAAAAACCTTAACTCAGCTTGTCTTTCAACTTTGTTAGGATATTGGGCAACCGAAAGGTTATTTATGATGGCAAGCGCAGAGTTGGCCCTGGCAACACCAACATATAGTTGATACCAAACATTATCGGTTGAGCCATTGGTAACATTATTGGTCGAAAATGTCTCATATTCGTTAAATTCGAAAATATCGCCTGAGCCGCCGCCGCCTTTGTACGCATCCCCGCTGCGGATGCTGCCATAGGCCCACATGCTGCTGAAAGGGAAAAAATAGTGGTCGTTACCAAGGTAAGAGTAAGCGGCAATAACCATTGCATCGGCATTGGCAGGGGTACTTAAATCAGCCGTTGATATTGCCCCCTGCGGTATTTCATTCAGGTATTTTTTGCAAGATGCAGACATTATGCAAAGGATAAAGGCTGCTATATATTTAATTTTTTTCATGTTCTTGTTTTTAATTAGTAAGAAAAATTAACGCCTATTGTTGTTACTGCCGGTATTGGGTAAGCGTTATATGGGTTTTCAGGATCAGGGCCTGTGAAAGACGAGTTCTTGAACCTTATTAAATTACTGCCTTGTATATACACCTTAGCCCTTTGTAATTTTAGTTTTGGGAATACATTTTTTAAACTGTATGACAACTGAACATCTCTCAATTTTAAATAGGAAGCACTTTCAAGGAAATAGGTTGAATACCTGCCCTCGTTGTTGGCGTTTATGAGTGTAAGTGCTGGTATTGTTGATTTGGGATTTTGGGGTGTCCATGCATCCAAAGTTCTTGTACCCCAGTTTGATCCTGGTGCAAGTGAAGAGAAGTCAGTTAAGTATTTGTAATTATTATAAACCAAACCACCTTGTACGCCCTGGAAGAAGAAGCTTAAAGAAAGATCTCTATAGCTAACGGTAGTGTTTAAACCGTATGTAAAGTTAGGGTCTGATGTACCGAGGAATTTCTGGTCATTCTGGTCAATCACACCATCACCATTCAAATCGGCGTACCTTATACGGCCTAAACCTTTACCTGGCTGGGCAGCTGAATTGGCCACCTCTGAAGCCGAACTAAATATATCCTGTACCACGTAGCCGTACTCTGAATTGATGGAGCGACCCAAAATAGTTTGGGTGGTGCCATTTCCCGGATAGCCTGTCAGGACATTAGAAGGCAATTTTGTAACCTTGTTTTTGTATGCTGCAATGTTCCCTGTTAAACCAAGTGTAATGTCTTTTGCAATTTTGCTTTTATAAGAAAGTAGTGCCTCGAAACCTCTGTTTTCCATAGAAGCACCATTTAGCCACTGGTTGCCACCTTCGCCGAGTACTGCCAGGTAGGGAGGGTTTATTAATATATTTGTAGTGTTCTTTATAAAGTAATCAAAAGATCCGCTTAACTTGTTATTAAACAATCCGAAATCTAAACCAAAGTTTGATTGTGTAGTAGTTTCCCATTTCAGATTTGGATTACCTGTTTGCACAGATGTAAAGCCGGAAGGAAGTGTTCCAGAACCTTTACCATTGATATCATAGGCGCTGCCTGCACTGGGATTCCAGGTTAGATCAGTGGCGTAAATAGATTGATAAAGTGTATAGGTTGCGTTATTTGCAATGTTTTGGTTACCTGTTTGTCCATAGCCGTAACGCAGTTTCAAGTCAGAAATAACAGGAATTGCCTTCATGAAATCCTCCTGGCTCAACCTCCATCCTAAAGAAGCGGCAGGGAAAACTGCATATTGGTTATTGGTACCAAATTTTGAAGAGCCGTCACGTCTTACAGTTACCGAAGCGAGGTATTTATCATTATAGGAGTAGTTGGCTTTTGCAAAGTACGAAAGTAATGCGTCGCCGCTTCCACCACCAGCAGCAAGTACATTGCTTGTGCCTGCACTCAGGTAAGCATAATCAATAGTATTCAATGCTAATCCCTGTGCACTTGCATTAAAATTCTGATATTTATCTTTGATATTCTCCTCGCCTAACAAAAAGTTAAGTTTGTTTTTACCAAAATTAAGATCATAAGTTAATTGATTCTGCCAGCTTAAAGTAACCTCATAATCAGTAGATTGACCAACCTGATTAGCTGGGTTCGATAAAAACCCTGCCACATAAGGTAGTTGTAATGACCTGAAATAATTCCCTGCAAAATCAACTGAGTATGTTGATTTAAAGTGCAGGTTTGGCAGTATAGCCAAATCAATATAGGCATTGCCAAAAACCCGTCCAAAAGCATTAACATTTTGTTTGTTGTCTTCAATGAGCCTTACCGGGTTGTCCCGGTCATCCATACCCGCCACCGGACCACCCCAGCCACCATCAACAGTGTGTACCGGGATCATAGGGTTTTCAATAATCGAAAGTATCGTGATGCTACCAACCGGTAATATAGGGTCTTTCATGTAGGTTGCAGAAAAATTTTCTCCGATTTTAACCCTTCCATTGAATAAACTGTAGTCACTATTAAACCTGGCGTTATATTTTGTATCCCGTGTTTCTTTTATAATACCTTGATTATCAAAATAACCCAGTGAAAATAAAGACGAGCCTTTATCAGAACCGTTTGAAATACTCAAATTGTATTGTTGTAAAACAGAGTTTTGCGAAATTTGATTAAACCAATTAGTGTTTGCAGCCAGCATGGTATGGGCGCCGTCAATATAGGTAGGCACATTCACACTTGTCAGTTGCGGATTGGTATAATTCTTATTCCAGTTATAAGTATAAATACCGTTACTCACCGATGGATCAATCGGATTACTAACATTTGGGCCAAATTCATCGTCATTAACAGCCGCTTGCCAATAGGCCTGGCCATGTTGCTGGGTATTTAAAGTTGATATTTTGCTGTTATAAAACTGAAGAGACGTAGAAGCGTCAAAATCAATTCTTTGAACACCTTTCTTGCCTTTTTTTGTTGTCACAATAATTACACCCGCAGCCGCTCTTGAACCATAAATTGATGCAGCCGAGGCATCCCTTAATACCTGGATGGACTCAACGTCATTCTGGTTAATTTCCTGCAATCCCCGTTGAGTCGGGATACCATCAATAATATACAAAGGATCGTTATCATTCAATGTGGTTGTCCCGCGTAGCCTGACTGTTACAGCCCCATTTGGTGAGCCGTCAGCGAAAATTGTCATGCCGGGTACCATCCCCTGGAGAGCTTTCATTGGGTTGCCGGCAGGAATGTCTTGGATATCAGCAATGTTGACAACGGAAACAGCGCCTGTAAGGTCCTTTTTACGCTCCGATGTATAACCGGTAACAACTACTTCGCTTAACGCGCTGTTATCCAATTCTAAAGTTACTTTTAAATTGGCAGTTGATCCGGTTATCTTAATGGTCTGGGTTTTTAAACCGATATAGGAAAATTTCAATGATTGGCCATTGTCAGCCTGGATGCTAAATTTTCCGTTAACATCAGTCAATGCAGCCTTTGTTGTTCCAACAACCTGTACGGTTACAGCCGGGATGGGTGCATTTTTGTCATCTGAAACCGTGCCAGAGACGGTTCTGGTTTGGCTGTAGCCCCTTGCCGCAATCATTAGCAGCAAAGAACAAAATAGTAGTAGTTTTCTCATAATTGAAAATTGATAATTGGTTGATTTTATAGTCTAAAAAATTTGGTGTTTAAAATTTACATACTCTGTTAAATTATATTGCGGGCAACCTCCTTTCTTTGTAGCAACAAATGCCCCCATGGCCACTGAATTTTTAATAATGGTTTGAGGGTCATTTTTTAAATAATGATTGGCGATAAAGGCCGCTAAAAAGGCATCGCCACTGCCAATAGTATCTTTAACATTCACTTCGGTTCCCCAGGCATTGTAGGTTTCGTCGTTTTTATAGTACGAAGCGCCAAATTCACCTTTCGTAACAATAATCTCAGCTACGCCGAAATGCTTTTGAATGAATCGTATTTGTGAAAGTTCATTGCTGAATGACCCGCCAAAAAGTAATTGGGCCATTTCCAGTTCGGCCTGGTTAAATTTCACAATGTCTGCTTTTAGCAATAGCGTTTCTAACAGGTCCCGGTTTATAAATGGCGGACGCAGATTGATATCAAAAACTTTTATTGCATTAGTTTCGAGCAATTGAAAAAGTGTATTCTTTGAAATATCATTTCGTGAAGCCAGGCTTCCATAGATAAAATAAGTCGTTGGTTTGATCTCAGCTGAAATATGCTTCGGTAATTGAATAAAATCCCAGGCCACGGGGGCAACAATTTCATAAGAAACTTCATTCCCGTTATTCATCTTAGCAATCACTTCACTGGTTGGATATTGATCATCTGTTTGCAACAAACACTTGTTTATCCCCCAATCATCAAGCAATAACTCCAGTTTGCTGCCATTGGCATCGTTCCCCACACGGCTTACAATACTTGTATCCACACCAAGCTTGGTTAAGTGATACGCAACATTTAAAGGCGCCCCTCCAGGTTGTGGCCCATCGGGGAGCATATCCCAAAGGATTTCACCATAACATATTACCGGGGTTGTGTCGTTTTCCATTTCTATTTGCTTATTTTGATTAATGCATTACGACTACGGTGCTTTCAATTTGTTCCAGTGATCTTCCCTTAGTTTCCGGCATTACCCTCCAAACAAAAATGAGCTGCGCTACCATCATCACACCAAAAAACAGGAAGGTATTGCCTCCGCCTAATTTTTCTGCAAAGTATGGGAAGCTGAAAGCGATGAGGGCTGCCATGATCCAATGCGTTGAACTGCCGAGTGTTTGACCTTGCGCCCTTACCTGGTTAGGAAAAATTTCTGAAATGAATACCCAGATAACAGCTCCCTGCGAGAACGCAAAAAAGGCGATAAACACCATGATATAAATTGGTATAGCAAAACCGCTAAAATTGCCCTGGTAAAATGTATAGGAAACCAACAGAAGCGAAGTAATCAGCCCAACCGAGCCAATGAGCATTAACATCCGGCGGCCAACCTTATCAATAATATTAATACCTAAGAGCGTAAAAACAAAATTCACTAATCCTATCCCGACGGTTGAAAGAAGTGAGGAATGCGCGCCTAAACCAGCCATTCCAAATATCCTGGGCGCGTAATAAATTATGGCGTTGATTCCTGAAACCTGGTTGAAAAAGGCAAATAACATTGCCAGCATAACCGGCTTGCTATATTTACCGGAAAACAAACTTTCTTTTTCGTGTTTCTTTCCGTGGCTATCCAATGCCGAATTTTGGATCGAGATCAGTTCCTGGTTGCAATTGAGCGGATTTATAATTCTTAGAATTTCTAACGCCTTCTCATTGGCTTGCTTTTTAAGGATAAGCCATCTCGGACTTTCCGGGATATAATATATCAAAACCAGAAAAACTAATGACGGGATTGCCTGAACGCCAAGCATCCATCGCCATGAAGTTTCACCACCCTGCCCGATAAGATAGTTGGATAAATAGGAAATCAATATCCCTAAAACCACATTAAATTGAAACAGCCCCACCAGGCGGCCACGGCGGTCTGCCGGAGAAATTTCGGATATATATATAGGGGCAGTTACTGATGATGCACCAACACCCAGTCCGCCTAAGAAACGAAAGGCCAGAAATATATACCAGTTATCAGCCAGGGCTGTTCCCAACGAGGCTAATAGGTAGGCAATTGCAACAAAATAAAGTGTGTTCTTTCGCCCAAAGCGATCAGACGGCCTCGAGCCCAGCAGAGATCCTATAACAGTCCCAATTAAGGCTATCGAAATAGTTAGACCATGTGCAAAGACAGAAAGTTGCCAGAATTGTTGAATTGATTTTTCGGCCCCTGAAATAACAGCAGTATCAAAGCCGAACAAAAAGCCCCCTAAGGCTACGACCATGGACCAAACCAGGACGGAATTTTTTCTCATAAAATTTATAGGTATTAATTGGTTAACTGGTCGCAAATTAGACCTGTTTGCCATTGAGGGGTTATCAATTTTATATCAAAAAACTATAAAATATCAACACGAGTTATTTATTTGATAATCAGTATGTTAATTTTTATTCAGCGATATACTCATAGTAAAAGTTTGATTTTGTTTCATCAAATCTTTGATCTTGTTACATTGGCGCAAATAATTAGATGGTATGGGATCGCCCTACATTTGTATTATAATGTCGTTAATTGCTAACTTTAAGAAATAAACCAGGTTTGCCAATTATAGAACGACAAAAATTTAGCGTAATAAGTTAAGGGATGCGGAGAGAATCATCATTTATTAAATTGGCGGGGCCGTTTGTTATCTTACTTTTAATTGCCCTAAGTATTAGTAGCTGTACCCAAAAGAAAAAAAAATACGATTATACGATTGGGTTTTCGCAATGTATTGGCTCAGACCTTTGGAGAAAAACAATGATGGATGAAATGCGTATGGAGCTTTCACTTCATCCGGGAGCCAACTTCATATACACCGATGCTCAGGGCAACAGCAACAGGCAAATACAACAGGTAGGTAAAATGCTGCAACAGGGTATTGATCTGCTCATAATATCGCCAAACGAAGCCAGGCCGCTTACAGCCATTGTTGAAGAAGCTTATAAAAAAGGGATCCCAGTTATTGTCGTCGACCGTAAAACTGCGTCGTCTTTGTATACTGCCTATGTTGGCGCGGATAACTACGAATTGGGGAAACTGGCCGGTGAATACATCGGTTCAACAGCAAAAGAACCCGCCGGCGTTTTAGAAATAATGGGGCTTCCCGGATCTTCGCCTGCAATTGAACGCGACAGGGGGTTCTGTGACGGCATAAAAAAATTCCCAAAGGTTCATATCCTCTCAAAAATATACGGCGATTGGCTTAAGAAGAATGCAGAAGCTCAATTAGAGAAAATTAGAGCCGAATTAAACGGTATCAATATAATTTTTGCCCATAACGATGTAATGGCTGCGGGGGCAAGAGACGTTTTAAACCGGTTCCATTTATCAAAAAACATAAAGATAATTGGCGTGGACGCATTACCAGGCGCCGGAGGGGGATTAGAGAAGGTTGCTGACAAGACCCTGAGCGCGAGCCTGCTTTATCCTACAGGGGGTAAGGAAGCTATCGCAACAGCATTCCAAATACTTAATAAAGAGTCGTTTTTAAGAGATAATATATTGCAATCAGTGGTCATTGATTCTGCCAATGTTCAGTTGATGAAAATGCAATGGAGCAAAATCAGCGCCCAGCAAAAAGATATTGAGAAGCAGCAAGCATTGTTAGCAGAACAACAGGAAGTTTACAATAGTCAGCAGGTGATCCTAAATGTAATCGTTATCACGCTTGTGCTGGCCATTATTTTTGGGGGATTAGCTTTTTATTTTTTAGCGGAAAACAGGAAGATCAATAAAAGCCTTGCAGCGAAAAATAACGAAATCCTGGAACAAAGGAATCAATTAATTGAAATGTCCGCACTTGCAGAAGAGGCCACTGAGGCTAAGCTTAACTTTTTTACCAATGTTTCCCACGAATTCCGCACGCCGCTTACACTCATGTTGTCGCCATTGGAAGATATGCTAAATAATGAAAAACTGGTTTCCATGGCTGGCAAAAACCTAAAAATGATTAATCAGAATGCATTCAGGCTTTTAAAACTGGTAAACCAACTTATTGATTACCGCAAAATTCAGTTTGATAAACAAACACTCAAAGCATCTGAAAACAACATTGTTGATTTCATAAGAGAAATCATGGAAAGTTTTAGAATGCACGCCCAAAAACTAAATATTCAACTCTCGCTGGTTTCAACAGAAAAAGAAATTAAAGTTTGGTTTGATGTAAACATGCTGGACAAAGTTTTCTTTAATTTAATTTCCAATGCCATAAAGTTCTGCAATGAAGATGGAAAAATCAGAATACTCATAAGTAAAAATGACGGCAACTATGTTCATATAGCGGTAGAAGATAATGGGATTGGTATGTCGCCGGAAGATACAGCTCTGATATTTGAACAGTTTTACCAGGCGGAAAATGCGCCGGTGACAGGTTCGGGGATCGGGCTTTCGTTGTCAAAGGAAATAGTATTGTTCCATCATGGCCATATCGAAGTAAAGAGCCAGCGCTGGAAAGGTTCAACTTTTACGATATCGCTGCCACTTGGCGACCAGCACCTTGATCCAATTGAAAAGTCCTTTTACAGAAATGACTGGCCAGACATGGTGGAAAGATCAAAAATATACCATGCAGACCTGGACAAAACTGCAGAAGAAAGGAAAATAGAAATTTTTACACAGTCGAAGGAATTTTCCATTTTAATAGCGGAGGACAACCCCGATCTGCTTAAATATCTCACTGAAAAATTCAGCGATCAATTCGAAGTTTATACTGCGACCAATGGTGATATAGCACTGACAAAAGCTTTTGAAAAAGTACCAGACCTGGTATTATCAGACGTCGTAATGCCAGGCTTGTCAGGCAAACTGCTGTCTGAAAAACTAAAATCAGATATCCGAACATCCCATATTCCTATTATCCTGTTAACGGCTCAGGGTAGCCTTGATCACCAGATTTCGGGGATACAGGCCATGGCCGATCAGTATATTACCAAACCTTTTAACTTTGATTATTTGATGACAAGCGTCAAAAATCTTATAAGGAACCGGGCCATGTTAAAAGAACATTTTACAAGCGATGTTAGCACTACCGAGAAAATGCCGGTTTCCAAAGGTCTCGATAAAAAATTCTTAAATGATATTGCGGCGATAGTGGAGCAAAACCTATCAAATGAAAAATTTGATGTCGATGATATTTGCAATCAAATCGGCATCTCGAGGATACAATTATACCGGAAAGCCAAGGCTCTTTTGGGTTGCAGCATTACGGATTATGTTTTAAACCGGAGATTAAAAAAAGCTAAGTATCTTCTAAATAATGAAAGTTTTACAATATCCGAGATTGCATATATGGTAGGGTTTTCAAATCCTAATTATTTCTCTACCGTCTTTAAAGCAAAATATGACTGTACCCCGAGTGAATTTAAAAAGAAAAACGCTGCTGTTAACTGATATACATTTCAATTTCCAGCAAGGTAAATACCTTGATTGGAAAGATTGAAAAACAAGGGGCGCTGGTAAACGTGAGAATAAAATGAAGCAATTTGGTTTTTACCGATGGCCTGGGAATCATCTTTTGTTTTAGGCTTTTGCCTTTTATACCCCAAAGAAATTTCAAAGCTGATCACAGATTCTCGTGATCAGCTTTGCCGGCCACTCGATAAGGATCGCGGGAAATCTTCTTACTCCGTTTAGTTAAATGTTTTACAACTGTTTTACAAAATATGCATAAAACAAAAAGCACCTACATCAGACATGATGTAAGTGCCTTATTTTCAGTGCTCCTGAGGCTGGGCTCGAACCAGCGACCCTCTGATTAACAGTCAGATGCTCTAACCGGCTGAGCTACTCAGGAATATTTTCCGGTTTGGAGTGTGCAAAAGTATGATTTCCGCATTAAATAAGCAACAACTCTTTAAAAAAAAATTAAATAACTGCTAATGCGCTCATAAACAGATCGGTTTATTCAGTCAAGTTGCTTGTTAGCCAAAAAAACGACGCTTTTGCGCTTAAAATTCGCAATATTTGTGCAAAAAATTAAAAAGATATTTAATGAGCCTTTTAGTTATTGGTACTGTAGCGTTTGACGCGATTGAAACGCCTTTTGGTAAAACGGATAAAATAGTTGGCGGCGCTGCTACCTACGCCAGTTTAGCCGCTTCTTATTTTTATAATAAAGTAAAAATTGTAGCCGTAGTGGGTGATGATTTCCCGCAAAGCGAAATTGACGACCTTAACCGTCATCATATCCGTACCGATGGGCTGCAGGTAAAAAAGGGGGAGAAATCTTTTTTTTGGGCAGGCAAATACCATAACGACATGAACAGCCGGGATACTTTGATCACAGAATTGAATGTGCTGGCCGATTTTGACCCCATTATTCCGGCAGCTTATCAGGACTGCGAATACCTGATGCTGGGCAATTTACAGCCGCAAGTACAGCAAACTGTAATAAAACGACTCGCTGCGCGCCCAAAACTGATTGTAATGGATACCATGAATTTCTGGATGGATATCGCCCTCGACGAGCTGCTGGAAACCATAAAAATGGTGGATGTGCTAACCATTAACGATGCAGAGGCCCGCCAGTTATCGGGAGAATATTCATTGGTAAAAGCAGCCCATAAGATCTTAGCCATGGGTCCGCAATACCTTATCATAAAAAAGGGCGAACATGGTGCGCTGCTTTTTAACGAGGATAAAATATTTGCCGCCCCTGCGCTGCCTTTAGCAGAGGTATTTGACCCTACTGGCGCCGGAGATACCTTTGCAGGTGGTTTTATAGGCTATATGGCAAAGGTTGGTACGGTTAATTTTAACAATATGAAAAATGCCATCATTTTTGGATCAGCATTGGCTTCATTTTGTGTTGAAAAATTTGGCACCGAAAAGATCAGAAACCTTAGTCAGGAGGAAATTGCTGCCCGGGTACAGGAATTTGTGAACCTGAGCAAGTTTGAAATATAATAAAGTCTGAAACCTTGAGTCTAAAGTCTTTAGTCCGAAGTCAAAATCCTCTGACTAAAGACTTTAGACTCAAGACTTCAAAACACCTATCGGATCAAAATTGTCAAAAACCCATTCATCATGCGGTGCGTCAACAAGTTCGGGAGTGAGGTCCTGCCCCGCCCAGTGTTCATAATGTTTGCCTTTTAGCCATAGCCGGCTGCGCGAAACATCATAGATCAATCCTTTATAGGCTATCCATACTTCGGGCTTGTCTTGTCCGTTGCGTAGTGCAAGCTGAGATTTTGTATAAACAGGCAGATCATTCATGGTGGTTTTGTATCCTGCTAAAATACTTAATCAGGACTTATAAAGGATATATTATTGAAAAACCAGGACAAAAAAAATCCCCCTGCTTATTAGCAGGGAGATTTAACTAATATAGATGGATGTGCTAATTTTCTGCATAAACCGGTTTCGCGATACCGTTATCATAAGCTTTTAAACTTTTTTTCAGCAACTTACGTGCAACGTGTATGCGGGTTTTTACCGTTCCTATCGGAATAACCAGGTGATCGGCAATTTCGTGGTATTTATGGCCTTCAAAGTACATAGTGAAAGGCAAATAATAATCGGAAGGCAGCCTGTCCAGGGCTTTTTTAACATCGTCCATTATAAACTTTGCCTCTCCCTGGTTCTTTGTTGAACTGAATACCAGGTTTGGCGAGGATATCTCATCAGATTTGGTAACAAAAGTGTTCATTTTTATAAACCGCCTGTAGTTATTTATGAAGGTATTTTTCATAATAGTGTATAACCACCCTTTTAAATTTGTTCCTTCCTTAAACTTATTATAATAAGTTATGGCCTTCAACATTGTATCTTGAACAAGGTCGTTAGCATCGTCTGCATCATGTGTAAAATGTAAGGCGTAAGACCTCAAAGAGGTCGCCTGACGCAGTACCAGGGTGTTAAACTCAATCTTTGTCATACTGTTAAAGTTTTGTATATTACAGTAGACAAACATGGTACCACTAAAAAATTCCGGGCTGCAAATCAACAAATTATGAGTTCGCGGGTTGTTTAACTTAAGGTTGGTGTGATAATAACACAGTGAGATATGCAACTAATTTAATAACAGTTATTTATGAGCAATATTGCAAAAGGAACAGGTTTTTTATTTGGGTCGGATTTGCGTGTATTTGGCCATTACGACCCGATGATTTTAGCACCGCAGATAAATATAATTAAAAATAATCAGCTGATGATGTTTACTTCACGTTGTAGCGAAACGCCAAATTTTGCGTACACACTGTCTATAATTTGCGACGAAAAGGCATAAACCTCTGCGCCGGTAGCGCCGCCATGGTTTACCAGTACGAGGGCCTGGTTCTTCCAGGTTCCGGTGTGGCCGGCAACTTTCCCTTTCCAGCCGCATTGCTCAATGAGCCAGCCGGCGGCTAACTTAATTTTCGAATCGCCTGCCGGGTAATGCACAATTTCCGGGAATTTTATTTGAAGTGACTTAAATATATCTTCGCTGATTACAGGATTTTTAAAAAAACTACCGGCATTGCCTATGGTCGAGGGATCGGGTAATTTGGAAACGCGGATATGCGAAACCACCTGCGATACATCCTTTATTGTTGGCGATGTGATATGGCGACTGACAAGTTCCTGCTCAATAGCTCCATATTTTAAATTGAACTGCGGAGTCAGTGACAGTTGAAATTTTACCGACACAATAATATATTGCTCCTTTAGTTCACCTTTAAAAACACTTTCGCGGTAACCAAAGCGGCAGTCCTCTTTGCTGAACGTCCTAAATTCGCCTGTTGAAAGTTCAAAGGCATTGCAGCTGCGGAAAACATCTTTCAGCTCCACCCCGTACGCGCCTATGTTTTGTATTGGAGAAGCTCCAACCGACCCGGGGATCAGGCTCAGGTTCTCCAAACCCGCATACCCCCTTATCACACAAAAATTCACCAGGTCATTCCATACTTCACCTGCGCCGGCCTCAATAAAAACGTCGTTATGACTGATACGATGTTCGATGCCACGGATATTCATCCTTATAACAAGGCCATCGAAATTATTTAACAGCAACATATTACTGCCTCCGCCCAAAACCAGTGTTTTGGTTTGCTTCCACTGCGGGTCTAAAAAAAGCTCGGCCAGTTCTTCCTTCCGGTTTATTTCAACAAAATATTTCGCGTTGGCTTCAACGCCAAAGGTGTTAAAGTTTTTAAGGGAGATGTTTTCCTGTATCTGAAGCATGCAGCAATTTTTCGGATTCGGCGAATTTCGGAATTTAATTGGTAGGATTTTACCAATTTGATAAGATTTCACCAATTACATTTATTGAAATTCCATTTTCATCTTAATTTCATAATAGCCAGCTACTTTAGTTGCGTAAACATTAGCGATATTCCGCATATTCCCCTGATTGGCGAAGTTTTATAGCGAAGGTTTTTATTAAAATATTTTTTTTATACGGCATTTAATTATATCAGCCTATGTTAGCTATAAAAACATTAAGCCCTAAATCAGTGATATTCAGGCGCCTTGTTCGTCTGATGGGTAACCAATTTGAAATTAGTGTTGTTGGCAGCGACCCTAATTGGGCCGATGAACGTATAGACGATGCCATAGCCGAAATAATCCGTGTTGAAAAACTGCTCAGCACTTTTAGCGACGATACCCCTATTAATACTATAAACCGCAATGCAGGCATAAAACCTGTAAAAACAGATGCCGAAATTTTCCGGCTGATCGACCGTTCATTAAAAATAGCGGAACTTACCCACGGTGTATTTGATATTACCTATTATGCCGAAAAGAATACTGACAATTTTGAAGCGAATGGTACTGCAACCGCAGTGAGGAAAATAAACCACCAAAACGTGGTGCTCGATGCGATCGGGCAAACTGTCTTTTTGAAAGAAAAAGGTATGCGCATAAGCTTTGCCGCCAATATTAAAGGATATGCAGCCGACAGGGCCAAATACATACTGCAAATGCAGGGCGTTAGCAGCGGCGTTATTAATACAGGTGGAGATTTGCTTACCTGGGGCGCAAATCCCGACAATGAGCCCTGGACAATAGCTACAGCGGACCCATCTCAAAAAACACAGCCCTTTGCAAATGTTGAGATCAGTAATATGGCTATTGCAACCTCTGTAAATACAGGAAAACAAACTGCGGTCATCAACAAAAAACATTCCGGTACGGTTAACCCTGAAAAGGGTTTTTCGGTTAGCAGAATTAAAAGCGTAAGCATTATAAGTACATGTGGCGAAATGGCTGATTCAATGGCTGGCCCGGTAATGGCAATGGGTGTTAATGCCGGAATGTATTTAATAAACCAATTAAATCAGCTGGCCTGTATCATTATTGATGATCATGACCGCATTTATACATCTAAAGATGTCAATATCATCAATTGAAAATTTTTAATTTTAGTTTATTCGTCCGGTTATGAATAAATAAAACCTAAATTTAACCATTTGCTGAACGCATAAAAGTTTGGCACGTAGATGATGAACGCAGGTAAGAGATTTTTAATAAACCCCAATTATACAATTCATATTTATTTTAGGGCCTGTGACTTTCGATGCATTGATAACAATGATGTATTGAATGCTGTGCCGGTGCGGTTAATTAAATTTATGCAGTTTAATTGAATGCAATTTGAATATAATTTTAACATTTCCCCCATCTCAATGATAAAGTGGTTTGCGTATATTGTCGTGTTATTGATATTTGCACCATGTTTATCGTCTGCTAAAATTAAAAATCATCATTTTAATGCTTTTTCCGATAGTTTGGAGCTAAGTTTGCCACTAAAACAGTTGGTAGCCGATACCACTATAACGAAAAATAATAAGAAACAGGAACCGGATGATAAAAAGAAAATAAAAGAAGTAGCAAAAACAAAAAAACAACCAAAGCCGGAAAAAGTAGAACCCGCTAATAACACAGCAGCCGAACAAGGCAAACCAAAGCCGAAAAGGCAAAGAAGGCCTGAAGGCCTTGAAAGGCCGCCGGAAATACCGAGAAGAAATGGCAATTAATAAATTTACCTGAAATTTTTTTAATTAATGAAATATTACTTCGTGTTACTGTTCCTGATAATTTGTATTGCTGCAAATGCTGCGGCGGTAAAACCATACCCCTTTTTTCGTGGGACAAGCCACCTTATTGCTGATTCGGACAGTGTGATCAGGAAAAGGTCTATTTCAGTTGGGGTCAATTATGGCAGCGATTTTCAATTTTTTGGGCGCACAGGGCCGATTACCTACCCTTTTTTAAGTACATATGCAATATATAATTTCAAATCGGGCATATTCGTTTATGCTTCGCCTGTTCAGGTAATCGGCTATTACCCGCTTATTGATGAAGTTGACCTTGGGGCCGGCTATTTATTCAAGTATTCAAAAAAAATCTCCGGTACTATTAGTTACAGCCGGTTTATTTTTAATAAAAATACTGCGAAGGTAATTAAATCAGCATCGTCAAACGATATAAATTTCAAAAGCTCATTCGACTGGCAACTTGCAAAGTCAAACGTTGAATTTGACTATCTGTTTGGAGATGCCAATGATTATTTCGTCACGCTGAATACATCCAAATATATAGAAACAGATTGGGGGATTTTTGATGATAAAGATTACCTCTCATTCAATCCAACAATCAGCGCTATTTTTGGCACTCAGAATTTTGTGGGCAGGTATTCATCTGAGCATCTGGATAAATTGGAAACAGATAATACCTTTTTTCAAGGCTTAGATAGCCCTCCCACTCTCCCACGTTATAATAACGGTAGGTTTACAGCACTTAATTACAGTGTTAAATTGCCTATTGCCTATAACAGACCCCATTACACATTTGAAGCCTCATGGAAATATTCTATCCCCCTGAATGTTGAAGGGGCTTTGAAAAACAGGCATGAGGTTTTTTTTAATTTAACGTTTTACTACCTATTTTATTAAACCTGGCATGAATGTTCTGATAATTGAGGATGAAAAGGCGCTTGCTGATGAATTGGAAATCTTCCTGACAAATTACAATTATATCTGCGAGGTATGTTTTAACGGAGCTTCCGCATCTGAAAGAATAGCCGTTAACCTTTATGACTTTATTTTAATTGACCTGGGTTTGCCCGACTATGATGGTCTTGAATTGTTGAAAGAGGCAAAAAAGAATAACCCGGAGGCGGTTTGCATCATATTAACCGCGCGCGCCGAAGTTTATGACCGTGTAAAAGGCTTAGATCTTGGCGCTGATGATTATTTGCCCAAACCCTTTTCCTTACTCGAACTGCAAAGCAGGATGCAGGCCATAACCCGCAGAAAGTTTGGCTTAAAACAAAATATTATTGACCTCGGCGGGTTTTTAATAAACCTGGCCGATAGGACGATCAGCTATTATAACGCCGAAATAAGTAACATAACCAAGAAGGAATTCGACTTGATAGCGTATTTGATTTTGCATAAAAACAGGACATTGACGCGTTCCCAGTTAAGTGAACATATTTGGGGAAGTGTGATAAATGATGACTACGATTCGAATTATATTGATGCGCATATTAAAAACATCAGGAAGAAGTTAAATGTTTATGCATCGCCCGACTGGCTCGAAACTGTGCGTGGTTTAGGTTATAAAATAAAAATTAATACATAGGCATTTGAAACTTAAAACAAAACTTACACTGTTTAATACCATATCGAAACTGGTAATTGTAACGCTGTTTATTTTGTTGTTACCAGCGCTTATCAGAAATATCAACCAAAACTTTACCGATACTAAACTCCGGAAGCAAAAAACCAAAGTATTACAACTCATAAAGGCAGCAGGAATAAAAAATTATGTTTATGCCGCCTATTCACCGCTCAAAGAAGAATATTACAGCCTTGATGAAGATTCATTGGATGAACACCTTGACACGATAATAAACGAAAAACGTAAGATTGAAGGAGACACTATAGAATACCGTATCCTCAGCTATAATTTTGCTGTCAGCAAAAAAAACTACCTGCTTGAAATCGGAAAAAGTGTGGATACTATCGGGGAAACAACCACCCCGCTGCAAAATATTGCTTTCGAGGTTTTGGTTGGTATGATACTCCTTACGATTATGGCCGACCAGGTGTATAGCAGTTACGTATTAAAGCCTTTGGACCAGATCATTAAAACAAAATTAATTGCGCTTAAGTTCCCAAATTTTGGTTCCTATCAAAAGGTAAAAACCTCCACTTCCGATTTCGAGTACCTGGATATCAGCATCCATAAAATGATCAAAACCATTGAAAGTACATTTCAAAAAGAACGGGAGTTTATTTCAAATGCATCGCATGAATTAATGACCCCTATATCGATCCTTCAGTCGAAGATCGAAAATATGTTTGAGCGGGAAGATATTGGTGACGATTTTAAGGCCCGGTTACTGGAGATGCAAAAAATATTGAACCGGCTAAAAAGCATAACCAAAACCTTGCTGTTGATATCACAAATTGAAAATGAGCAGTTTTTAAAGGAAGACAAAATTTCGCTGGCAGCTTTATTGGGTGAGGTTTATGATGAAATATCGATACGCTTGCAGGACAAAAATATCAGCTATGAAGCTATTATGCCCGAAGAATGGGTTTTGCATAATGTGAACAAGTTCTTGTTGTTTAACCTGTTTTTCAATCTGATTAATAACGCCATAAAATATAACCACGAGAACGGCGAAATAAAAGTTGTTGCAAGCCGTGAAAATAATGTTTTGATGGTCAGTATAATTGATACAGGGATAGGGATTAGTGCCGAAGATCTCCCGTTAATTTTCAACAGGTTTAAAAAATTCAGGCAATCGCTGCAGCAGGATAGTTTTGGACTCGGCTTGCCCATTGTAAAGTCGATTGCCGCGTTCCATAAGATAAAAATTGAGGTGGTTTCAGAAAAAGACAAGGGAAGCACCTTCAAACTTATTTTTCCGGCTGAAATAATCCAACCTGATTAAAAACCTATAGACGTAATTTATCAGGGTCCTGGCGATTATCCCAAAACACCAAAAGTTCTATGTTTGTTGTTTTTACTCTGTTAAACAAGCTTACCTGCTTCACCACAACGCATTTATGGGTATCGTTTTCTTTAGAATAAGGATAGAGAAGCGGATTGTTACAAATATGGTTTATTACTTCTTCAGTCCGGTCAATAAACGCTTCTATTTCTTTAAAAGTCCATTTTTCATCGAGATACTCCAGAATTTGGTAATAGTTTATTCTTGCAGTTGGTGACAGATAATCGAATAAGAGGCCATTTTATTTATTCAAAAAACGATTTTCCATTTCTGACATCACCTGCGAATGAGGAATGCCTTCTCCTCTGTCAAGTTCGCTTTTGGCTTTATTTACAGCTTGTTTTACTTCCTCGGGAAGATCACCCCAAAAATCCCCTTCTGCTAAGCCTAACAAAGATTTTATCTCATTAAGTAAGTTATCATCATTTCTTTGAATGATCTTTTCAACCATTTTGTATTTTATTGTAATATCCATAACCACAATTTGTATAAAGGTAACAATTTTTATTTTGGAATTCTCCTGACTAAATAGATGCCCTAACGTGAGCGCTGTTGATTTTGGCAATCAGTTGCTCAGGAAGGGATGGCGTATAAACAGCCATGCCGGGCGCTCATAGGCCTGTCAGGATTCCGGACATCAAAAAAACAGGCTTTAAAATAGAAAACGAATTGCAATAACCACGTTTTAATACCTAAATTTGCTGATAATGAGCTATAATATCAAAGGCGAAAAAATGTAATTTATTAAGAGGCCCGGATTAAACCTTTGGAATAATTTGGGGTCTAATAGCTGATTAATAATTTTAAGAAATTTTATACTTAAGAAAAGGAAAATCTGTTAAATAAAATAGTTTTATAAGAATATGAAAAGGATTTATAAGTATGCTTCCGGTATGTTTTTAACCGGACTATTTTCAGCACTAATGATCACAGGCGTCAGCGCTCAGCGGGGTGGCGGTCGCTCTGGTGGCGGCGGCGGCGGTGTGCACCTGAGCGGCGGGTTTGGCGTTCATAACAGCACGGGGCTAAGTTCAGGCTTTCGCGGCAGCCAGAATGCCGGTGTGAGGCCTACTGTCGCTTACAGGGCTGGTGCCGGTTATTTTGCAGGTGCTGGTTATAATGCCGGTGCATTTTACCGGTCGGGCTTTGGCTATTACGGTTATCCGCATTTAGGGTTCTATTTAGGCTATTTGCCATTTGGTTATTATCCATTTTATTGGGGTTCTTCTTTATATTATTATTATGGTGGCGTTTTCTACAGTCCATATGATAACGGTGGCTACCAGGTTACTGCCCCGCCAATTGGCGCTGCTATGCCAAATTTGCCTGACGATGCCCATCCTATTAAAATAGATGGCGTTCAGTATTATGAACTGAATGGTGTTTATTACAAGGAAGGGCGCAATGATCAGGGCAAAAAAATATACATTGTAGCGGGAAAAGACGGCGAATTAAATACTGCCGATAGTGTTACAGACCCTAATGCCACAGTGGCGGCGCCACAGGTTGGGGATATCGTAAACCAGCTTCCTGATGATTGCCGTAAGGTGATACTGAATGGTAAAAAATATTTTGTATCGCCAAATGGTATCTATTACGAAAAAGTAACTGATCCTAATGGCAACATTGGTTACAGGATTGCAAGCCTGCCGGAAGATGATAAAGGCGCTTAATTTTTATTGTGATAAAATATTCAAAGGCTCTCCGATACACCGGCGGGCCTTTTTTATGTTTCGTATTATTGAAATGTTTAATTTAGCTTTTTATCCCAAATGAAAACATTAAAAGTATTTTTATTCCTGATGGCATTCTGCGCAGGTATTGTGAAAGCCCAATTCACCAGGGTCGAATTACAGGTTAGCGGCCTGAACTGCGCCCTTTGTGCCAAAACCACGGAAAAATCGTTTAGGGCCCTGCCTTTTATCGCAGATGTTAGGCCTGATTTGATGCGTAATGTCTATGTGTTAGTGCTCAAAAACGATAAACAGGTAAACTTCGACCAGATCGCTGCAGTAGTTCATGAAGAAAACTTTTTTATCAGCAGCCTCAAAGCCACCTTTAATTTTGACAATGTGAAGGTTGTCAATAACTACTTTAGTTATGACGGGGATACTTTCGAACTGATGAACGGAACCGGTAAAATACTGAACGGCCCCGTTGATTTAACTGTGGTTGATAATGGCTTTGCACCCAGATACTTATCAAAAAAATACCTTCGCCAGGTTAGTGCCAGCCCGGCGGGAACCACGGGACGGACTTATCATCTCGCTATGTAGTATCAGGTCAACAGTCTTTAGTCCGAAGTCACAAGTCGAGTTTTATCCTTTACTTAGGATTTCAGACTTGCGACTTCAGACTAAATGTTGACATCACTTAGCTTAAAACGTTTTAACTGTTTCAGTCACATGTGCCAGGTGGTGGCTGCAGTGCCAGGCATATAGGGCAAGTGCCCTTTTTAGCTGCATGGTTTGGCCCGAAGCGGGATGCACAAAGGTACGGTTCCATTCTTCTTCGGTAAAGCTTTCAAGCAGTGCCACCCAATGCAGGTGTAGCCCTTCAATTATTTTCAGGGACGATTCCACAGGTAAACGGTAATCGGGTAACAGGGCCCAATCCGCTTCTTCGTAGGGTTTTATGGTCGGGTTTTCTTCTGTCAGCGCCCATTTAAAGCGTAATAAGGAATTCATGTGGCTGTCAGCAACATGGTGAACTACCTGCCGCAGGGTCCAGCCGCCGGTACGGTACGGGGTATCAAGTTGTTTTTCGTTTAACCTGATAATGGCATGGCGCAATTTACCGGGAAAAAGTTTGATCGTAGTGATCCAATGCCTGATATCATCGGTTGTGTAGGATACCGGAGCCTTAAATTTCCCGATGGGGTACTTTAATAGTTCGTCTGTCATGGTCGTAAAAAAAAATTAAATTAAGTATTATTTTTATCAGCAACAAGCTTTTGCACTATTTTAGCGTTTCATACCTGATTATTTTAAGTTCAGATGATAAAAAAGCTTATCGCGATCTTTCTTTTTTCCAACTGCTCCTTCCTGTATGCCCAAACAATTAAAACCGATGTTTTGGTTATTGGCGGCAGTGCGAGCGGTGTTGCGGCGGCTATTCAGAGTGCACGGAGCAAAGTAAAAACAATATTAGCGGAAGAGGATACTTTACCTGCATTATTTAAAAAAGGCCAGGGGCGTGCTAATGCAAGTGTTGTCGCTCAAGGTGAAACATCTGTAATAAAAGAAGATCGTCAACTTTCTTCAGGTATTTGGGATGAATTCCGTATGAGGGTAAAAGAGCATCGTAAAGACGAAAAAGATTCGGACACTACAGATGATTCAGCGGTAACGCTCGACTCCCGGTTATGTTCGAATATTCTTAAAAAGATCGTGGATACTGTAAAAAATCTCACCGTTTATACAAATACAACTCCGACAGCAATAAAAAGGGACAACGATTTTTGGGATGTTAGCGTTACGCAAAACGGTAAAACAAAACTCATAAAGGCAAGAGTAGTTATTGATGCTACCCGGAATGGTGATGTTGCACGTTTAGGTGGAGCAAGCTATCCCCGACCGGATAGTCTGTTAAATGATACCGGATCAAAACTATACCGCACATCGATTGCAATGGGCGACGATATCACCGCAGGAGGTCAAAACAACATCATTGCACCTAAAGCTGATTATCCACGGTTTCCCTTCTATTGTATTCCGATGAAAGCAGTGATAGCGAAGAGCGTGAATAATTTACTGATCACCGGAATGCTGTTTCAGGCAAATACCTGCCTTGTTGATTTACCCAACCAATTAATGTTGGGTCAGGGTGCGGGAACTATTGCGGCATACTGCGCCTTTTTTAAAACCACTACTAATAATTTGAAAGTGCGGATAATACAGGGAGAATTACTGGACTTTAAAGGCTGCCTGCTTCCGTTTACTGATATTCAGCAAAAAGACCATGATTGGAGGGCCATACAACAGGTTTGCGCAACAGGCCTGCTTAAAGGTAAACAACAGTTTAGCGGTGAAAATGCACAGTTTTTATTTAAACCCGATTCATTGGTAAGCACAACTGAGGTGGAGCCAATTTTGAAGGAAATTTATACCCGTGCCTTTTTATGGTTCGGCAAAGAAAAACCTGGTGATAAGTTTACCGTGAGCAACCTGCTGTCGTTTATCAGCGATTATACGCTTACCGATCCCGAGACCTTAAAACTTCGCATCCAAAAGGACTGGAAAACCAAATATAAATTCAAACAGGATTTTGACCTCAACGGCCAGATAAACCGCCGTGAATTTGCCGTTTTGGCCAACAGTTTTTTAAACCCTTTTGCAAGGACCGTAGATTTGAACGGGAGGCTGGTGAATTAATGCCGTCAGTTTGTTCATTTTTACCTTACAATCGCATAAATGTGCTCATCC
>Ga0316224_1000757_pt1 | contig 41484 bp, 55 predicted proteins | sample TBH18013metaG_FD_206254 | JGI IMG/M metagenome (GOLD analysis project Ga0316224, IMG submission 206254) | Freshwater microbial communities from Trout Bog Lake, Wisconsin, USA - TBH18013 | ecosystem: Environmental > Aquatic > Freshwater > Lake > Hypolimnion/Profundal zone | place: USA: Wisconsin... | reverse complement strand
TTACCGCCCGAGGCGCGGCAAATTCCCAAGACTCCGCCGTTTCCCCCGGAGCACCCCAACCGGCGCCGGGGACTGGCGGGGGACCGTCGCCGCGCCGCCGCGGTTGAAGGTTTCTGTGCACACAAGAATCCTTGACCGTCCATGTTTATGTGGCTACGATAACCTGTGTGGATACCTGGGACGAAGCCAAACGGATCAAGACCTTCACCGAGCGCGGGCTGGACTTCGCCGAGGCTGGAAGGGTGTTCGCCGGCCACATCTTCACCATCCCAGACACCAGGACGAATTACGGCGAACCGCGCTTCATCTGTAGCGCGGCGGCCGATTTTGGACAGATCGGCGGTCGAATTTGGACAAGGTGAACCCGTTCATCTAGCCCCATTCCCGCCTCCGATGATGATCACTTCCCGAGCCGCCTTCACCCGGCCGCGACCGCCGGCCGTGTAGCTGGTGGTGACCTCCCTAATCTCGCAGCCGGCAAACGCCTCGCGGACCTCAGGGCAGTCGATATTAGAGGCGATGAAGCGGCCTTGAACGCCCTTTAGCACCGTCGCCAAGCGCACCAGAGCGGCCGGCTGAAACATCCCTTTGCCGTAATAGCCTTCCGAGCCGGCATAGGGAGGGTCCACATAAAACAATGTGTACGGCCGGTCGTAGCGGCGAATGAACGCCTCGAAATCCAGGCATTCCAGCACCACCCCTGCCAGCCGCTCATGCAGCTCGGCGAGGCGTTGCACCAGCAACGTCACGTTGAATCGGCCGCCGCGCCTCGGATCAACGCCGAAGGTGCGCGCCGCGACCTTGCCGCCATAGGCAGTGGCCTGCAGATAGAGGAAGCGGGCGCTCCGCTCAAGATCGGTCAGGGTGTCGGGATCGACCTTGCACAGGCGCTGGAATTCGGCCCGGCTGGTGATCTGGAACTTCAGCACGTCCATCATCTGGGGGAAGTGCCGCTGGAGGATGCGGAAGAACACCGCCACGTCGCGGCTGGCGTCGTTGATCACCTCGGAGCGCGGCACCCTGGTGCGGCGGAAGAAGATCCCGCCCATGCCCGCGAACGGCTCGGCGTAGCAGCCATGGGGAATCGACTGGATCAGCGGCACGATGGTGGACGCCAGGTTGCGTTTGCCGCCGATGTAGCCGACGGCGGGGTCAACCTGAAGCACTGAGCGATGATCGAGATTGATGGTCATGAGCCTTGATCCTGTGGCCCTGTGTCGGGCTCGGGCGCGGGGCTCATGGCCCTCTGGATTTGATTGATCGCCCCACAGCGGGGGCACTTGATGGAAAGGCGGCCGACGATATCGGCCTCGGCCAGCTTGCGCCGGCAGGTTCCGCAAAGGATGGACTCCATAGGTCTGCATGCCCATAGTTCCCCCGCCCGTGCACCGGGTGCGGGGATGGCCAGATTGCGGCCGGGTCTGGTACATGCGGGCTGTTCTCCCGTGGCTCTGGGCGTTGGCGCGCCCATCCCCCCGCCGGTCGAGAGCGCAGCGGGGTATTTGAAAATGGAACGGCGACACCTCAATCTTCTCCCCGACTTCTGCCGCAACATCATCACCGTTGCCGAAGAGCGGTGCGGCAACGAGATCGAGGTGACGGCGTATTCTCAGGACACCATTCAGCGCTGCCCGGCCGCCGTGTTGGCTGCTCTTCCCGTCGCCAGCATGAGCCCCACCGACGCTCGCATAGAGGCACCCCCTTCCGGCATTGACAGGCGCGCTTTGATCCACGAGGTCCTGCACATCCACCGAAATTGGCTGTGTCCTGTCCCGAGAGCGGGCGTGCGAGACCAAAGCGAGATTGCCGGGCTGGTTTGGATGATCGAGAACGATATCGAACATCTGGCAATTGTCCCGATGGAAATAACCTTCGCCGCCGATGCCCGCGCCTACTGGGAAAGAGACCTTCTCCAAAGCGTTTCGACGGCAAGGGGGCCATACGAAGCGATAAGCCTTCAGCGCCACTGGCTATTGCTCCGCCGATTCGGGATCACGGGGCTTCCGCAGGACGCATGTCATCTTCGCCTCTCGCAGTGTGGCCTCGTCGGTGCTGCGGAAGAACTGGTCGAGCGGATCGAGCTGGCGAACGGGGACAAGCTCCTCCAATGGCGTGCGGTGGTTCGCCACTTCAATATCAGCCCCGAGGTCCTGCTGTTTAAAACGTTCCTGGTCGGTGACACTGAGGAGATATTTCAGCCCAGTCTCGACTGGTGGTTCTCCTGACTGGGGGAGGCCGTATGTCGAGACGGAATACCAGCGGTCCTGCGCGGAAGGTAGGTATTCGCTCATATCGTCGTCGTCAGAGTTCAGCGTCCCCGGAACGTCGATCGAGCGCCCCTCTGTGCCCAGTGAGTCGTCGTACTCGGCATAATCGGCGGCCATCATGGTTTTCACCCCACCTTGACTTCCATCTCCCAGCGGCCCGAGGTGTCACCGGCATAGGGGCACCGCAGATAGCCGATGGCCTTGATGTACTGGGCCAGCGTCAAATTGTCCTGCGGAACGATCTGGCCGGTGATGCCGCCCCTGCCGTCATCGACCGGAACGACGTAATCGCCAGCTGCGCCCCCGGCGCCGACCTGGAGATTGACCGGGACGCGACCGCACTTGGCGATGCGACAGACGCTCGCTTCGGCGGCTTCCCAGGTGGCGTTCCAGGCGGCAAGCTGTCCAGGGTAAGCGGCAAGCGCCGCCTGATAGGCGGCCTCGGCGGTGTTGTAGGCGGCGAGGTTGGTCTGGTAGGTCGCCTCGGCCGCATTGTAGGCCGCCAGCGCCGACGGATAGGACGCTTCCGCCATGTTGTAAGCGGCAAGCGCGGTCTGATAGGCGCCCTCGGCCGCGCCATAGGCAACCAACGCAGCGAGATAGGACGGGTCGCTGGCGCCATCGGCAGGGACAGTCGGCGCCACAGGGGCCGACGGTGCGACGGGACCGGACGGCGCGACCGGGGCGGTCGGGGCAATGGGAGCGACCGGTTCCGTCGGCCGCTGGGCGGTAAAGTAGGTGTCGCCGCCGACATAGCTCGGGTCGGTCGAAACGACAGCGAAGGTCACGGCATTGGCGAACAGGTTGGTCAGCTTGCCGGCGGCGTCGCGGCCGATGATCTGGCCAGGCTGGGCCGTGACGCCGCTTTCGAGCGACTCATACTCGGCATAGTCGGCGCCCGTGGCGTTGACGGTTCCCGCCGCATTGAGTGAGCGATTAGTCGATGAATTTTTGTTTAGGTAGACGGCACTGTATGCCGAATTGGCGCCATTCCCGAGCGCGAGAACGAAGGCAACTGACGTGTTGGTGGCCGACAGGTTGTAGAAAAGGGCGAGGTTGGTTCCCTCGGTATTGGTGTTAGCCGCAACTGCAAGGCGCGACCCTCCGGTGTTGGCAGCGACATCAAGGCCGAGGTTGCCGTTGGCGTCGATGGCGACTAACGTCGGCACACTCGCAACGGCACCCGCTGCCCCAGATGAAGCCGACGACCCCAACGTGAACCCGCCGCTGCTCGACGCCTCAAGCTGCTGGGCATACCCATTCGCCACATAGCGCCAGTTGGTTCCGTCGAAGTAGAGGTTATTGGCAAATCCGCCGCGCCCACCTGACACGCCATAAAACGAATTGCCGCCGAAGCAACCGACTTTCCAGCCAGATTGCCAAGAGGGGGCTGCGGCGCCGATGCCTAGGTTAGCTAGCAGCGTATTTGCGCCACTCGTCATCGAGCCACCATCCGCCAAAGTCGCCAAATTTTGGACGAAGGTGTGGGTGGTCGGGTTGAGCGTCCCAAGTAGCACGTCGTTGGTGCCGTCGAACAGGTAAACGGGATAGGTCGATCCCGAGGTGCTCATCCACTCCATGCCGGCGACGGCATAGCTCGGCCGGCTCGTTCCGCTGTTCTTGGTGTCGCGGGCATTGCGATAGTTGTTCAAGTCGGTGGCAAGCTGCGTGCCCGACTCGGTGTTCGGGTTCATGGTGCCGAAATCGGACTGCGACATGATGGACTCCTAGTAGGCGGATGCGAGCCAGTCGAAGGACCGGGCAACGCCTGTCCCCGCTGCGTTGAAGAATTGGACGGTGAAGCCGGTTGAGGACTTGGCCGTCACGGTGAAATAGTCGCCGGTCGCCATCCCGTTGGCGGTGATGTTCACCGCCGGGGTGACATAGAACGGCGTGGAGAAGGTGACCGCTTGACCGCCAGCCGGAGCCGAGACGTTGACTGCTGAAAGGGTGCGGCTGGGCAGTTGAAAGCTGACCGCCAAGGCGGTGACCAGAGGCGTGACGCTCGGGTTGTTCGATGTCAGCAGCACGCGGAATTGGAACCCTCGCGCCGTGTAGTCACCAACGGTCAGATTTTGCCACGCGCTCCAAGTCGGTGACCCGCTGGTGGCCGTCTGGGTGGTGCGAACCTGCATCACCGCCGACCATCCGGCCCCAGTCGCCCCCGCCAGCGTCACTTGCTGGCCAAGTTCGGCCCATCCGGCGAGAACGCTGGTGATGTTGTCTCCGGCCACAGTCATCGCCGCAGAAAGGCGCGGGGTGAAGACGCTGCCGAGATCAACGGTATTGGCGGCCGAGAAGGTGTAGGTGCCCGAGGGCACGACGCCGTTGACGTTGTTCTCGGACAAGTAGGGGACGCTGGCGATGTTTCCCCACATCGACATCGACATCAGCGCGCCGCCGAACGTCAGCGACGGCACATCGACTAGGTTCATCCAATCGGCCAAGGGCGACTGGCTGGCCAGTTGGAGGCCACTCGGGGTCACGTCGCAATTCGACACGGTGCCGGCGAAGGTCGGGCTTTCGGTGATCGTCTCGACGAAGTTGAGGCCGACCGGGACGATGGTGTTGACCACCAGGGCGGCGTCGGGCGACTGGTAGCCGTCCATATTGGTGGCGCGGATCAGGTAGGTCCCCGATGCCAACGCCACTGAAACCGACGTACCAGGGGCCGCCACGTTCGGCACCAGATCGGAGGCGCCCGACCACGTTGCCCCAGACGTGAGGGGAGTAAACCGGATTTCGTAATAAGCCACGTCAATGGCCGGGTTGGCGTCCCAGGTCAGGAAGGCGTTGGCGGCGATTGGGTTGAGGGCGAAGTTGGTGACATCGGGCGGCAGCGCGTAGGTGTAGCTGGCGTAGGTAGCCACGGACGAATTGCCGCAGGCATCGACCGCCTGGACGCCGACCTGGTGGGTGCCGGGGCTACGCAGGCTCGCCGAGGCGGTCGCAAGCGAATAGCCGGTGACGCCAGCGGCGATGACCGCACCATCCACGGTAACAATAGACGAGGCCCAATCGACCGGGGACAACGGGTAGGCCCACGACACTACGTTGGTACCGTCCGCCAAATGGGTAATGGTGACCGACGCTACTGGCGGCAGGGACCGCGTGAAGCTGGTCGAGGTGACGGCCGAAGTCAGCCCGGCGATGTTGACCGCCTCGACACCGATGGTGTAGGTGCCAATCGGCGCCAGCACCGCCGCGCTGGTGGTGAAGGACGATCCCGAAACGCCGGCCTCGACCACCGCGCCGTTGACCAGGATGTTGATGCCTGCCAAGTCCATCGGCGCTTCGGTGTAGACCCACGCCACCTTGACGCTGCCATTGGCTTGCAGCTGGGCCGTCACGCTGTCGATGGCCGGCGGCGTGACCCCCGAGATGAAGTAGGAGGTGGCCGAAACGTCGGACAGCTGCTGCATCCCGCCGCCGAACGAATTGAAACTGAGAAGCTTCACCCAGATGGTTTGGCCGATGCGGTCGCGGGTCAAGGTCAGCTTCAGCACCGCGTTGTCGAGGCGGATGAAGGGCGACCCGGCCAGGTGCTGGCTGGCGGGGACACCATAGGCGCCACGGCGGAGATAGGTCAGCTGGTATTTGCTGGTCGCTGTCAGCGTGGCCGTCTGGTACGCGACGAACTCGCCATTCACCCAGCACAGCGTCGATAGCGAATCGGCGTCGGCCCGCGTCCCTGACAGCAGGGTTCCCCGGCTTTGGCTCAAATCCACCGCCAGCGTGTCGGTGATATCGGGATCGGCCCCGGCCGGGAGCGCTGTCATCAGCGAGCCCATCCGGGCGGCGCCGGTGATCGAGCCGGCCAGGGCGAAGGTGGCGTTGTCGGTGGAGATCCACACCTGGCAGCCGCCCCAATCGGGACCGCCGCAGGTGCCGATCCACAGTTCCAGGTCGTTGGCCAGGGCATAGGGCGGCTCGATGATGATCGGCGCCGCGCTGTCGCCGGGATCGACGCTGTAATTCGGCCCACTGCCCTGGCCGCTGGCGAAGCCATGGGCCGCCGCCGTGCCGCCGCCGGTCAGGATTTCCTTGAAGGTGATCGCCAGCGAGCAGTCGGACTGCTCGGCGATGTTGGTGACCTTGACATAGCGCGACGACACATTCTGAACCGCCGAAGCGATCCAGCCCCGGTCGCCAATGTCGATGGCGATATGATCCTCGCCGACGGTGCCCTGCCAAGTATTGGCCGCCGCCGCATCCTGCACCAGCAACTGGGCCGAAACCCTAGCGGCGACGCCATTGGCGAACATATGGGCCTGCTTCGACTTGTCGGTCTTGAGCCCGTAGCGCCGTATCGCCGCAACATCCCGGGCCGTCACGGTCTCCGGGGCGTATTGGTTGGCCCGGTTGAGGTATTCCAGCGTCACCTGGTTGGTCACTGTGTCCGGCCGGGCCCGATTGACCACCAGGGGGTCGGGGGTTCCGGTGCCCGAGGTGGTAGCGGCGGCGTTGTTGGCCAGCCAGTCGTCGTCGCCCAGGCTGAAGGTGCCGGCCGGCGGGGTGAAGGTGACGCCGTTGGCGGTGATCGCCTGATCGCATTTCGGGATCAGCGTCAGGGTGTCGGTGATGGCGACATCGGCGTTGGTGTAAGTGGCCAGATCGTCCAGCACCTGGGCCACGGTTTGCTGTTCGGAATAGCAGGCGCTGATGCAAAGCCCCGAAGCGATGGTGTAGGCCTGGTAACCCGTCAGGTTGCCGACGCCGGATGCCGGAAACAGTGTGCCGACGCCCCAGCGGGGATTGGTCAATATCCCAGCAACGAACAGGCTGGGGTCGGCCTCCAGCGGCGCGGAGGCGACCGATCCGTGGTAGAAGCCGTAGATCTCGAAATTGTTGTTCGGGCTGTTGGGCGAATCGCCCAGGTCGAAGGCCGAGGCGGCGGCGTAGGCCAGATAGGAGTAGGTCAGGCCCCGGCTCGGCGGCTCTTGATTGCCCGAGGTGTAGCTGATGGTGATGTCGGTGCCGGCATCGGCGGCGTTGAAGGTGTAGGTCCCGCCAGAGAACAGGTACTGCCCTTGAAGGGCTGTTGAAGTCGAGGGCGCCCAGGTGATCTCCAGCGCATTTCCGGCGATATCGGGCGAGAAGGTATAAACGCCGGTGGCTAGGTTGACCGAGTACTCGTAGCCAGACGGCGTGCCGGTGACCGCGTAAAGGTCTTGATCCATGTCGGCGTCGTAGACCCCGCCGTCGGTGGCGATGGCGCTCCCGACCGCGACCTGATAGGGCGACGAGGTCGGCGCCGGCACCGACAGGGTTTGCTCCGCGCCGCTGGGCGCCACGAAGGCGTCGCCGGTCTGTGCATCGACCACACCGTAATCGACGACAGGGGTCCCGGACCAATTGACGGTCACCTGATAGGGCGCCGACGACGGAATGGTGTGCTCTTCTGTCACCGTGGCTTGGCTAGCCAGCCAGGCGAACGGCGCTTGCGCCTGGGTGCCGTCAAACACCGTCAGCCCCAGCGCCGCCGCGTTGGTTTCGGTCTTGGCCGACCATACGGTGCCGACGCCTGCGATCGGCCCCTGGCAAAGCCCGAAGGCGAACATCGCCGAGTAGGTATAGCTGGTGGTGCCGCCTCCGCTGTTGCCGCCACCACCGCCCTTGCCACCGCCGCCACCACCACCGCCGCCGGACGAATGGGCGGTAGCGACGAAGTTGCCGTAATCGATCAGATTCGGCGAGGCCTTGGCGGTGCCGACCACCACAGAGATGACCTTCCCGTAGGTCGATGTCTGGACGCTGATTCCGGCCGCCGCCGCCGGCTGCTGGGCCTGCGGTTGCTTGGCCTGGGCGCCGAAAAGACCGGCCATTACCGCGCCCCCCACAGGGTGAAGAAGCGCGGCTCACGATCCTTCAGCAGCTTCTTGTCAAAGGCGTCGCGCTCGGCGTTGCCCATCACCACGCCCTGGCCGGCGACCGCGTGGATCACCAGCGGCCAGTCGATGACAACGGCGCCATGGGCGTAGCAGCGGCCGACTCGCCACAGCACGAAATCTCCCGGCTGGGGCGTGGTGGTGATCTCGCGCGCCAGGCTGACAACGCGGCTGAGATAGCGTTCTTGGTCTCGGTGGAGATGCCACTGGGCCGGATAATCCTCGGGCGCAACCTCGGGGATGACGCCAGCGGCGGCATAGACGGCAGCGGGAAGATTGGCGCAATCGACGCCGCCGCCCTTGAGGCGCTGGTTGTGGTGGTAGGGTGTCCGCAGCCAGCTATAGGCCTCGGTCACCACGCGCCGCCGCGCTCTGTGTTCGATCCGCTCCATGTCAGCTTGCCGTCGAGGGCGGCGGCACGAACGGGTGCCCCCGGAAGTTGGCGAGATTGGAGAATTTCGGGCAGCCGCCGGCATCCATGGTGCCGTCGCAACCGGGATGGAGGAGGAAAGCATCCCCGGCGCCGGGCGCCTGGGAGAACGGCGTCATCAGGGTCAGCACCCCAGCCGCCTGGCTGCGGATGGTCCGCGACTGGCCCAACAGCACGCCCGAGGTGAACTTGATGTCGCCGACATCGAACCACCCATCCGGCTGGGCCAGACTGGCGTTGATCGCCGAGGCGCTCGACCCGGCCAGCGCCGACCCGGTGATCGCCCAGCTCGCCAGGTTGATGGCGCAGGCCGCATCGCCCAGCACGTTGAGGCATCCCGGCTGATAGACTTCGGGCGGCCACGGCTGTTGCAGGATCTCGGCGATCGAATTGACGGTGAAGGTGATCACCGTTCCGCCGGCCGGGCTGATGTCGCCGATGCGGCCGAAGAACTTGCGGACGCTCCCCGTGGACGGCAGCGGCCAGAACACCGCAGTCGAGGACATCGGGAAATAGGCGCGGCGGTATTCCATCCAGGCGCCGTCGAACAGGCCGATCTCCACCGCCTGAGTGAAGGGAATGCCCTCGACCAGACTTGAGCCCGGCAACACGCTGATCGTCAGGGTCTGGGTTCCAGTGCCGAGCGCCCAGGTGCACTGGGCGTTGTCGCCGACCAGGCCGAAATAGGGGCCCGTCCAGCCACCGCCGGGATAGACGATTCCGTTGTCGAGCACGGAGCAATCGCCGCCGGAGTAGCGCAGCACCGTCCCGTCCGCCAGGGTGATGATATAGAGGTCGATGGCGGTGAAAACTCGCCCGGCAAGCAACGCGGCAAGGGCGGTTGAAACGGCCTTCATGGCTATTTCACCGACCGGATGGCGAGCTTGTCGGCCGAGTAGAGCGCCGTCATGAACTTCTTCAGATCGAGCTTGTCGTCCTCGAATCGGCAGGGGAAGTAGTAGCTGAAGCTGGCGACGATCGCGGCGCCGACGGCGGGGGCCGAAGCCAGCGTTACCAGGCCAGGCGTGGTCGAGCCATAGGCCGCCACCGAGAAGGATGCCGCGACGCCATTGACGGTGACCGCCGAAACCACATTGGGCGCCCACATCGGCTCGACAAAGCCACCGAAGGCCCGCACCAGCTGGAAGGCGGCGGTGACGCCGTCGCCGATGCCGATCTGCTGATTGGCGACGCTGTTGTCGTCGGGATCCTGAAGCAGCCAGGTGCCCTGCTGTCCAGCGGCGGCATTGAAGAAGCCCACCATCTGCTGCCATTCCTGGTACGCAGTGCCGCTGCGCAGGAACTCATAGGCCAGCACCCAGTGATGGATCGGATAGGTCCAATTGCCGATCCGGGTTTCCTTACCCGACCGCGCCGTCTGAACGGTGGTCGACCATTCCTCGGTGCGGCCGACCGGAAAGGTCAGCCCCGGCAGCGCGGGAAGAATCGGCGTTGTCATCGGCCAATCCCCCCGATCTTGGCGCCCAATCCGATCTGGCGATTGAGCGCGGTCACCAGCGCCGAGCCGCTGCGCTGGAATAGGTTGGCGACCCCGGCCGGATCGACCGCCTGGATGTTGTTGACGATGGTGACGCCCCCGCTCGGCGCCGCTGTCGATGCCGTCTGCGCCGGCGCGGTGCCGACCGAGCCGGAATTGCTGTTGGCGGCCGGTGCCATCCCTCCGGGCAGTCCCAGCGCCGGCATCGCGTGGATGAAATTGCGCAAGGGGTTGGCGAAGCTGGCCGGCAGGATGCTTTCATCCTTATGGGCTTCGATCAGCATGCCGTCATAGGGCACCCGCTCCATGCCACCGGCGGCGGAGGCCATCGGTAGATAGAGCATGGCGTCGGCGTAGGTTTCGCCCCCGACCTCTGGCGCCATGGCCCAGCCGACGAAGGGGATGCAGGCGACCGATGACATGGCCGCCGCTCCGGCGATGGCGGCATAGGCCGGGATGGTTCCGGCCGCCTGGATCTTGGCGGCCATGATCGACGCGGCGGCGGCGGTGCCGTCGGCGGTGTCGCGGGCGGCGGACCCGGCGACGGTGGCGCCGGTCTTGCCAGTCTCCAGGCCCAGCCAGTCGGCCAGCATCTGGCCGATGCGACCGAAAAAGCCGACGCTGCCCGAGGCGTCGGCGGCATCGCGGGCGGCGGCGCCAGAGCGGGTGGCGGCAGTGCGTGCCGCCTCGCTGGCGGCGGTGGTGGTGGTCTTGGTGTGTTCGGACAGCAGCCACGCCAACATGCCGCCCTGGGCGGCGCTCTTGTCTGCCTGCAGCCCGACCGCGTTGGTGATCAGCTTATGGCCCAGCCACTTGGTGTCGGCGGCGATCTCCTCGGCCACCACGCTCTGGGCCATGCGGGCGAGCGCCTGTTGCCGGGTTTGCGTGCCCATCACCAGGCCCTGGATCGAGGTGTCCACCGCCCGCTCGATCGGCGACAGCATCCGCTCCCACGCGGCGGCCGAATCCTGGGCGGCCTTCTGCTCGGCTTTGACTTCGTCGGCCGACAGCTTGGCCATGTCGGCCTTGTGCTGCTCGGCCAGGATGCGGCGCTTTTGATAGGTGCGCTCCCAAGCGGAATCGCCCTGGTCGAGGGTCGCAAGTTCCTTGGACAGGATGGAATCCTCGGAGCGGAACACCGATTCCTGCAACGTCCGGATCTGCTGGATGCGTTCCTCGGCCGACATCCGCCCGGCCGCCACCTCTTCGTCCAGCGCGTCCTTCTTGGCCGCCAACGTGATGCGCGCGATCTGAAGATCGCCGTCGGCGACGACGCGGGCGCGCTCCTGGCGCTCCTTGTCCGCCTGCTCTTCCTCGCGCTCTTCCTCCTTTTTGAGGGCGATGCGGTCGCGGGCAATCTGCTTTTCGATCTCGACGGCGTCGCGGCTACCCTGGCGCACCAGCTGCTTCTTCGCCTCCCAGAAGGAAATATCCCCCTTCAGCTCTTCGGCTCGACCGGCATCGGACGCGGCATGCATGTCCTCCAACTGCGCCCGCCACACCTGCATCTGCGAGGCGTCACCCTTGGGCTTTCCCAGATCGGCCAGTTGCGCTTCGGCCGTAGCGATGCGCCCGGCAAGAAGCTGCGCGTCGGCGCCGCTCGACTTCGCCTGTTCCGCCTTCATCTCGGCGATGCGCCGGTTGAGGTCGGCCCGCTTTTCCTCCAGATCGGCCAGGCCCTTGGTCGATTCCATCAGCTTGCGATGCTGCTCGTACTCCTGGACCTTTCCCTGATCCGGTGCTTGATCGGCATAATCGGTCAGCTTCGGCGCCTTGGCGTTGGGATCGTAATCCATCGTCCCATAGGCGGCCGACGCCGCACGGTGGTATTTCTCCAAGGCCTGGATGTAGGGGCCGAAGCGGGCGGTCACCGCCGTAACGAAGACTTCCTGGGCCTTCAGCTCGTCATTTTCCTTCTTGGCGTCGTCAATGGCCCTCAATTGATCGACCGACAAGAGGTTATGGGCCAGGCCGAAGGACCGCATCGCCTCGGTTCCCCCGGAGACCGTCTTGGCCAACTGCCCGACCACCTCGACCATTTCCTTGGCGTCGGTCTTGCCGAGCGATTCCGCCCACGCGGTCCCCAGGTCGAGGATGCTCTGCCGGGTCTGTTTGGTCGCCCTGGGGATCTTCTCGACCTCGGCCACGGCCGCCCGCGCCGCTTCCGACGAAATCCAGAAGGTTTCCTTCAAATCCGCGACCATGCCCTTGAGTTCGGCGGTCGAGGCCTCACCCCCGCGCCCCAGCGCCGCCATGTTCATGCGGATCGCCGTAATCTCGCTATTGGCGGCCGCAAGATGGCTGATCAGCTCGTAAGCGCCAAGCCCCAGGGCGGCGAAGGCGCCGACGGTGCCCTTGGTGGCCGGCGATACGCCGCCCATGCGCTCGGCCAGCACCATCAGCGAGCCGGGAATGCGGGAGAAATTGCCCGAGATCGCTTCGTGCCCCAGTACGATCAGCTCGCGGCGCGCCCCGGCGGTGGCCAGGGAAAGCCGCCCGGCGCCGGCCGCGCCTTCATTGCCCACATGCTTGAAGGCGGCGGTGATACGGCCGACGGCCTCTTCACCTTCGCTCAGGGTGATCCAACCGGCCTTGAGCTGGCGGTTGACCTCGCCGATGGCGGCGGCCTGGTCACTGAATTGCTTGCGCAGGCCGTCGGCGGTGCCGGCAAAGCGCTGGAAGCTGTCGTCGCCGCTGGCGACCGCGCTCTTCAGGTCGGCGAAGCTGCGGGTGCCGGTGCCCAGCGCCGCCTGCAATTCGCTGGCGTCCGCGCCAAGCCGGATATAGACGCCTTCATCGGCCATTACGCGCTCCTAACCCGGCATCGTCTCGCCGGTCATCTCGCGATAAAACGCCGCGAAATCCTGATCTGGCGGCTGGGGCCGGGGCGCTGTCGCCCCGCTCGCCTCGCCGGCCCCGCCCCGCCACATGCGCCTCAGCGCCAGATAGCGCCGAAGGGTCAACTGTCCGGCCTCCGCCCAACTCCACCCGGTTCTCAGGCAGATTTCGGCGTAGAGGTCATCCCAGTCGATGGGCTCTGTGCCCCCTCCGGCGCCGGGGATTTTCCCGGCTGGTAAAGCCCCGAGACCACGCCGATGGTTTGCACCGCCACCATCACCTCGCGGACGGTGACCTTCATCTCGGCCAGCTCGTCCGCGCCGATCTGGTCGGACAGGGCTGCCGCCAGCACCTGGCGCGCCGCCTGCCAGCCGCCCTCGCGCAGCGGCTTCTCGCTTTCTTCCAGGGCCGGCATCAGCTGCTGGATCTGATCAAGCGTGAAGCCTTTGACCGGGAATTCCCGGCCGCCGAGCTGGATGACCGCCGTCTCGTCGGCGATGCCCCCCTTGGTCTTCATCACGACACCTCGTTGAAGGACCAGTCGAACACCACGCCGGCGGCGTCGGCGAAGGCCGAGAAGTCAAGCTCGGGGATGGTGAAGTCCTCGATCTTGGTGGCGATCTGCAGCTTGGACGAAACGCAGGCGTGCAGATTGAGCACGGCGTTCTTCTTGCCCAACGGGGTGGTGGCCTGGGTGAATAGCTGGGCCGAGAACACCGGATTGGTGCCGACCAGCGGATTCGACAGGGTCAGCTTCTGGCCGGTGGCGGCCACCGTGTAGGTGTAGCTGGTCAGCACCGCCGCGTTGGCATCGGCCGCCGCGAAGGTATAGACGCCGTCCGCGACCGAATATTGGCCCTGGGCCGGGGCGGAGGTGACCTTGGCGAAGGGGATGCCGGTGGCGGCGTAGTAAACGCCTTCGTCCTGCAGGAAGGTTGCCGAATTGGCCACGGTCACCGTGTAACCCGCGCCAGCCGGAACCGCGCCGGCCTCCGAGATCGAGATCGCCGTCTGGCCGGCCGAGGTGGTGCCGCCGAAGAACAGGCTGTTGAACAGGTTCGCCGACAGCGCACCCATCTTGGCCTTGCACTGGATCTTGGCCTGGCCGCGCTGCACCAGCACCGGATACTGGTATTGACCGAACAGCTCCTTGGTGGTCGCGGAGAATTCCACCGACACATCCTGGAGCACGCCGAAAAGCTGGGGCGTCTGGTTGGCGAGATCGGAGCGGGTGCCGAACAGGAAGCCGGAGCCGAACGAGTGATTCATGGTGGACTACTCCTGGACGATCGAAAGGGCCGCCTCAATGGCGACGACGGAATTGTGAATGGCGTTGAAGGCGCCGGTGTCGCGGCTAACGGGATTGTCCCGGCAATGGCGGTCGAACCAGGCGCGCAAATCGGCCTTGGCGGTATCGGCGTCGAAGGCGGCCGGTGCGGACGAGGCGGTCTGGGTGGCGGCGGGTTCAGTGGCGTCGGCCATGGGGGCTCCTTAGGGGATCAGCATGTTGACGGTGAGGATGGCGGCGGCCCGTTCGCCAAGCGGCCCCTCAAACACCTCGATTCGCCCTTCGATCCAGGCGTGATCGACGATGCCGCCCAGCGTCTGGACGTTGGTCACCGGGTTGGGCGCCAGGGCGGCCTCGACCGCGTCGAGCAAGCCGTTGAGCTGGATGCCGGCGGCGGTGTGGCTGTCGGGGTTGAGGGCGTAGAGGAAGATGTCGGCGCCGAGGGTCCGCTTCGGCGGCAGGCCCTTTCGCTGCTCGATCGTCTGGTTGGCGACAGTCATGTAGAGCGCCGGCAGCTCGGCCGGTCCCGACTTTTCCAGAGGCTTGAGCCGACGCGCGCACACTTTGACCGTGCCGGCGGTCTTCAAGGCCGACAGCAGAGTGAACAGGGCGGTGTAGGCGGCTTCGCGGCTCATGCGTTCACCGCCTGTTGAACGGCCCCTTCAAGGGCGGCGATGATGGCCGGTGCCTCTTCCGCCAAGGTCGAGCGCAGAAAGGAGTGGGCCGGGTAATCGACCTTGCGGCTATGGGCGCGGACCAGCACTTCGCGGGGGCTGGCCAGCGACCGGCCGAACGCCGCGGTGATGTGGCGAAGATGCTCGCGCACCTGTTCGGTGCCGGAAAAGCCGTATTCGTGATAGGCGGCATATTCGACATCGGTTCCGACCCGCGCCATGACGGCGCCATCGGTGGTGTCGGTTTCGATGTGGATGCTGTCGCGCAGGCGCCCGGTGCGCTTGTTCAAGACGCCCCCCTGCAGCTTGTCGTTCTTGATGATGGCCTGGATGCGCGTCGCCTGGCCGTAGACGGCGGCGCCGAGGGCGCGCCGGACCTTGTCAGGCATCTCCTGCAGGCGGACCATCACTTCGGTCAGGCCGTTGGCCTCGATCGTGAGCGCGGTCATACCGGAACCACCTTCTTGAACTGATTGAGGATGGTGGCGACCGAGGGAGGCACGTCCTTGACCTGGAAAGCGGTGACCTGGCCCTGCAGCGTCTCCGAAGACAGGCCGATGCGGTCGCGTTCCTTGTAGCGAAGAGCGATCAGCTCGATCGCCGCCTGCTCGATGGTCTGCAGCTCGGGCGCCCCGCTGGCGAAGCCGGCGGTGTAATTGATCTCGACATTGGCAAGGCCGCGACAGAAGCGATAGCCGTCGAGGATCAGCATGGTGGGGGTGAAGCGGAAGCCGGTCAGCCCGATGCCGCCAGCCGGGATGGAATTGCCGTCGATCGACACCGACGCCACCGCGGTGATCGGGGTGTTGGCCAAGGGCATGATGCGACCGCCGGTGCCGTCGCGGAACTCGTCGTAGCTCTGGCTGCTCAGATCGCGCGAGCACCAGGTGCGGACGAAACCACTGGCCGCCGTGATCAGCCGCGCCAGCAGCGCATCGTCGGTGGTCTGGCTGGGGTCGGTCAACCCCAGCCAGCCCTTGACGTTATCCAGCGTGGTCAGGTCGGGCAGCATCGATCAGTCCTCGCGCTTTTCGACGTAGCGGATCATCAGGCTGCGAAGGACGAAGTCTTCAGGGACGGCTCCCGCGCCGGTATGGACCTTGACCAGATTCACCCGACCCGCCTCGATCGCGTCGGCGAAGGCGCGCAACTCCCGAGCACAGGCGGCGGGATCGAGGCTGAAGGCAAAGCCGAAGCCGGTGGGGCGAGCGAAATCCTGGGCGTCCATTCGCCTTACTCCTGGACGGTGGTATCCGGCGTCGGGGTCGCCGCGTCTGCGGTTAGCGCGTCGGCGCCGGCCACGGTGAAGCCCTGGGAGACCAGCTGGTTGACCAGATGCGGCTCGACATCGACTTGGCCGTTGACGACGGTGATGACGCTGCCGTCATCCGCCATCACCTGGGTGACGCCGTTCGGCGCATTCATCTTCACGATGCGTCTCCCGCGCCCTGCGACGCGCCCTCGGCGCTATCGTCCTCGACATCCGGGCCGAAGCCGTGCGATTCGACCAGCTCGGCGATCGCTTCCTTCGGAACGTTGACGAAGCCGGCCTTATCGACGGCGTATTCCTTGCCGGCGAACGACATCGAGGTGATCGTCTTGGGAGCCTTGAGTTTCGGCATGGGGTCTCTCTCCGTTGCGACATCCGGCGCGCCCCCTGGAGCGCGCCGGCGCCGAGCCTAATTAGCCGTTGGCGATGTTGGTGATGATGCCGAAGGCGGGCGGGAAGTAGTTCTGCAGCACGCCGTCGAAGTAGACGCCGTACTCATACTTGCGCCGCGTCACCGGCCACTCGACCTGGTAATAGTCCCGACGGCAGCGCATCTGCTTCAGGTTGGCGACGCCCGACAGCGGATAAGGAAGCTCGTCGGTGTCGAACAGAATGGTGCCGGCCGGCAGGTTGGGGTGCAGCATCAGCGGGATCGCCCGCGCCCCGTCCATGGTGAACTTGTTGAGGTAGTCGCGGACCAAATCACCGCCCTTGATGTTGCCCTGCTCGACGTTGATGACGAAGCGCTGGGCGGCGTTGGAATTGCCGGACAGGATCTTCTTGGTGATGTTCATCTGCTCCTGGGACGACACCCAGATCACCGACGGCGACAGGCGGTAATTGTCCCAGAACGACTTCAGCGCGGCGTCGATCTCGACGATGCCGCCGGCGCCGTCCGAGGTCAGCGGCGTGCCGACACCGGCGGTACCGGTCGCCTGGGCCGAGAAGTAGCCGGAGCCGGACTTGACCACCTGGGTCAGCAGGCCGTCGAAGATCAGCGAGTTGCGCGAGTTGTCGCCCGACAGGCTGGAGGCGGTCTGGCTGCCGGCGGCGGCGGCGGTGATCGCCACCGAGTTGATGGTGGTGATGGCGCCCAGCACCTCGGAGCCGGCCACACCCCAGTACCAGGCATACGCGAAGGCGCCCGCGACGGTGGCGACAGTGGCGGTGAGCGAGCCGGTCGAGCCGGTGGTGGTGCCGGTGGCGTTGTCGGACTTGGTCGCCGAGCCGCCGCCGTAGGAATCGGTCGATGAATCGGCATTGGTCCGGGTCACCGATCCCCTGATGCCGTTGGCCACCGAGGCGGTCATGTAACCGTCCAGCGTCAACGCGACGCAGATCACGCTCCAGGTATTGGCGGCAAGGGCGCCACCGGTATTGGACGCGACCACGGTCGGCGTCGGGGTGGTGCCAAGCGCCAGGCTGGAATTGCCGCCCAGCATGACCTTTTCTTCGCCGATCATCAGCGAGCGGAGCAAACCCTGGACGGCGCGGGCGCGGACATCGTCATAGCCTTCGCCGGCATAGTCCGCCTCGAACGTCACGTAGTCTTCGAAGCCCAGCCCACGATAGGCGGCATTGTATTCGCTGACCGTGGTGGCGATGACGCCGCCGCGATTGCCTTCCGAGACGCCGGCGGCCAGGGCATTGATGTTGATGCCGGTGATCGCCTTCCAATTGGCCTGGGTGCCGCGACCGGCGCCGACGCGGGGCGTCTTATTGCGGATCGGGGTCAGGACCGGGTAAAGCGTCTTGGCCGGCGCTTCCAGGTCGTAATAGGTCAGGCCCGTGGTCGGGCTGCCCGACTGGGTGAAGGCCTTGATCAGGGCGTCGTCATCCTTCAGCGGGTTGGTGAAGGACGCCTTGATCAATTCCATGGTACGGGCGGTAAGAGCGGCTTGGTTCATCCCTTGGGACTCCGGTGTCAGGAACGGGAAATTTCGGTGGTTTCGGCGAGCTTGATCAGGGCGCGGCGCTTTTCTTCGCCCTGCGGCATCGCCTGGACTTTGGCCAGGCGGCCTTCAAAGGAACCGTCGGTGGCGTCGGAGGACGCGGCCTGGTGGGCGCCGCCGACGTCGTCGGCCTTCTCCAGCGCTTTCAGGTGAGGACCGCCGGGTGCCGGCAGCTTTTCCAGCTCATCGACGCGCTTGGTGAGGGTGTCGCGCTCGCCGACTAAGCTCTGGACTTTGGCCAGCACCGCTTCGGCGTCGCAGCCCAGAGTCTTTGCCAGCGGCGCCAGCAGATCGGTGTCGAGCTTGGCCAGCTTTCCGGTGGCGTCGGCCAGATCGCCCTGCACCTTGGCGAGGTCGCCGGTGCCCTCGGCCTTCAGCGCGGGGCCGGCACATTCGGCGCCCATGCCGACCGAGTGATCGTGGATGGCCTGCAGGCGGTCCTTGTCGGCCCTTGAATGCCGTGCCCCAGCCTTTGCCAGGTCGCCGGTTCCGTCGGCCTGTTCCATGGTGTCCACCACGACCGGCGCAGGAAGCTTTTCCACCAAGGCGCTGAGAGCGGCCAGTTCCTCCGACGCCTCTTCCTTCGCCATGTCGGTGAGGATGGCGACGCCGGTGGCCAGCCAGTCGCGCAGGCGGCCGGGGATCGGCGAGCCGTCCTGTTCGATGTTCGCTTCGTAGGCCGCGCTTTCCGCCAGCGATGACAGCGAGCTGATCAGGTCGGCCAAACGGCTGACGCTGTAGAGACCCTTCCTCAGATCGTCGCCCGAGACGGCCTTGACCGCGATGTCCGCCGAACTGCCGTCCGCCTTGATCATGGTGAAGGTCGCGGTCGGGATCATGCCGCGATCGACCAGCGAGATTTCCGATGGCCGCGCGGTATAGCGGACGTGCTGGCCGTCTTTCCAGCGCTTGACGTACTTTCCGCCCGGAGAAAAGCCGGTATAGACCCCGGCCTCGACCTTGGCCCACTCGGCGTCATCGACGATGTGGGCGCAGATGTCGATCCGCTTGGCGGCGTCGTCGAAGGAGATGTCAACCAGCTTGCCAGCGGCGATCAGCTGATGCATCGAGCGGACGTTGCCGAGGTTGCGCCCGTCCGAGGCCTTCTTCATCTCGCCCGACCAGGTCTCGAAATTCGGCTTGCTGGTGTCGTAATCGAAGATCTCGCCGATGCGATCCGGCGTCTCGTCGATGCTGGCATAGACCAGCCGCTGGGCGGCGTCGGCTTTGCGAAGGGTGAAATGCACGGATTGGCCTCCGACGGATGAACTGTCGGAGGGCAGACTAGGGGCGAACGGCCGACCTAACCGGAGGACATTTGTCCGCCGTCTTCGACCGGGTCAGTTTTTGGGGGAGACAGCCGGGATCATGCATCGCCCCGAGGTCTGACGCAAGAGAAGCCCTCCAGCGGCCGTAGGAGCGTTCAATTTCGCGTTCAATAAATCCCCGGCTACACCGGGCGCCTAAAACAGCCTTCCTGGCTTCTCGGAGCGCCTTGGACGATTTTGCGGCACCCGTTGATTTTGCCCTCCGCCCCCCCTACAATGAGGGTGTTCGCGTGGTGGGAAAATGCAGGGCTTGACCCTGTGGTTTGTTGGACGGCTCGTCCAGACCCCTTGGCTCACGCGCCACCCGGTGACGGGTGGTTCAGGTAGCCGGTGCAAGCCGGTGAAGTAGATGCCGGTAGTAAGGTTCCGGCCGCGAACACAAGCCCCGCTTCGGCGGGGCTTTCATTTTGCCTTCTGGATCTTGCCCGCCGTCAGGCGATGGGCTACCGCCTCCCGCGTTGCGATGAAGCCCGTGCGACCGCGATAGACGCCCTCACCATCTCGGTCGATCGATACCGGCAGAACCGCCATGCGTCCGGTGCCGTCTCCAACGGGGTAATAGAGCGCGGTATTGAGGCCATCCCCCATCTCACTCCGCGTCAGCAACCCAACATAAACCGGCTTGTCGATGCCCTTGGCCAACGTCCGCGCAACCAGCGCCAACTCGTCGCGATGCCGGTCATCGGCGTGAGCGGTGGCGGGCAATTTCATCGTGATCGCCCCAGCCTGAAGCTTGCGCCCAAGCGTCCGACCTACGACGTCGTGGGGCATGGCGCCCAGATGGGCGATCTTCGGCGGACGCCGACCACCGCCTTCGCCTCGGGCCTGGCGTCGCTCGCCCTTGGCCCTCTTGCCCGGCTTGAGGACGAAGCGCCCCCGCGCGCCGCGCGGATGGTCGCCCTCGCTCCAGCCCTTGGCCAGGTCAAAAGGGCGGCTTGCGCGAGGCCCCTCCACCTTATCGGCGTCGTCATCGACTTCGGCCACCAGATCGCAGCCGCAACGGGGATGGGCCGGGGCCGCCTGGTGACCGGACGGAAAATCCTCGTCCAGTCCGATCGCCCCCGCCCTGGCGTTCTCGTTGCAGGCCGGGCAGTGATTCTCTTCCGGCGCCTCGATCCACCGCTTCTTGAGCTTGACGCCGAAGGATTCCACCGCCGTCCGCCAGCCGATCAGATTGCCCATGATGTCGGCGCTGGCCAGCTCGTGGGTGGCGATCAGGGTTGCCCGATCCGCCGAGAAAGCGTGGCTCTCCATGATGGCATCGCGGAGGCGCTGGACGCTCCAGCCGTTGGCCTCGGCCTCGGCAATGATGTCGCGCAGCGCCTTGCGGGTGGTGTTGGTCAAGCCGCTGACTAGGTCGGCGGCATGGGATTGCGCCCAGCCGATTGCGCGGGGATTGGCCAGGGCGGTGGCGTCGGCCGAGGTGATCCCGGCGACCTTCAGACCCTGACCGACGCCATCGACCGCGACCTCACCCAGAACCTGGGCGGTCTTGGCCACCTCTTGCGCCCAGACCGCTTCATCGACGGCGTCGCCGGCGATCTGCGCGGCGACCGTGGTTTCGGCGCTCGGCGAAGCGGCCTCGGAATCCGCCGTCACCGCATCCTTGGCCGCCGCCGCAGCGCCCGCATTCTCCAGATCATCACCGGCCGCCTTGACCATCTTGCTCCGCGCGGCGGCGACCTGGTCGGCGACCCGCTTGGCTTCGGCGGCCAGGAATCGGGTCCATTGCCGACGCACTTTCTTGAGGCGCTTACCGACGAAAGGGCGGGTGTGATCCACCTCCCGAGCGGCGTCGGCTTTGCCGAGCTGGGCGGTGCCATCGTCTTCGCCCTCGGTGCCGTCGCCCGAATCGTCCTCGGTACCGATGTCCGAGATGCCATTGTGGCCGAGCATAGCGGGCGGAGGTTCCGGCGGCTTTACCACATCCTCCAGGCGCACGGCGCCGGCGGCGGTGTAGATCAGCGCCACGTCGCCGCCAGCGATGGCTTCCTCTCCGTCTTCGGCCCGCCATTCGTTGAGGGTCTTGGCACCGGCCCTGACCTTGATGTCGTTGACCTGGGCGTCCACCAGCGGATCGGTGTCCTTGGTTTCCTGCCAGACGAATTCCAGGTCCGCGTAACCGAAGCATTGGCGCAACACGCGGTCGATCACCGCCTTGACCCACTTCTTCAGCGGCGCCAGGCCTTCTTTCATCGCCTGCACCGCCGACGTCTCCGATTCTGCCCGGCTCATCTGCTTGATGAAGGCCTGATTCGAGACGTTGAAGGCGTAGCACATGATTCTGGCCAGCCATTCGTCGTATTCGTCCTTCAGCGCGGCGTCCTTGATCTGCACGAATGATTTGGCGATCGAGCCGGGAACCCAGCGCACCTTGCGGCGCTGCGCTAGGTTGTCGGTCAACAGCGCGTCCCAATAGGCTTGGTATTGCGCGATTTGCTCGGGCGTCCAGCTATCTGGCACGCCGGCCAGAGCGTCCGGTACCGTGCCCTCGGTATAATAGTCGAGCTGGTGCATCTGCCGGCGCAGCGCGATGTTGACCGTCATCACCACCTGTTCGACCGGACTCATCCCGTAGACCCGGTTGGTCCGCAGGTTGCGCGGCAGATAGAGCAGCTGGCCTCGGGTGTAATCGCTGGCTGGAAGGCCCTTCAAGACCTGTTGATAGGCCGGATCGGGTGGGATCGGCGTGCGGCCGCCGCCGTCCAGCACGCGCTTGATCGTGGCCCCATCGACCGGCTCCAGCGCGTAAAGACGATTGCCTCTGTCAAGCCGCGGATACAGGGTGGCGGCGTCGATCACCAGGTTGTCCTCGACCAGCATGCGCAGCCACGCATCCCAGTCGTTCTCCTTATCGGGCATCGCCAGGAAATCGGACACCTCGGCAATGCGGGGATCGTCGATCTTCTTTTTTTTTGGGTCCTTGGGCTGGATCGCCCAGCTTTCCTTGGCCAGCTGATCCTTCCGGGTTTCGATCACCAGCCGCATCAGGTCGTAATTGTCGGCCAGATTGCGCAGCATGGAAAAGCTGATCGGCTCGCCCTGTCGCGGCTGGATGGTCGCGTTGAACCCGACCGGATAATCAAACTGACGACCGGCGGTATTGGGCGGCGCCACCGGCTCCAGCGGCTTCAGCGGCCCGAACCAGGCATCCGGCCCTCGGCCGGTCACCACGTACTTCACGCCCTGGACGACTCGGGCGACCAGGCCGGTGGGGACGGATTCACCCATCTGTTCGCGATTGCTCATGACTTCCGCCCCCTTGCTGCTGTCAGACCGCCGCGCCGCTGGCGGGATCGCGCCAGGTCTTGCCGTCCCAGGTGATCACCTTGTTGAGGGTGGTGTCGTGAAACTGGGTGCCCTTGGGCGGATTAAGCGGACGCGCGGCGGTGGCGCCGACCGTTCCGGCCACCGCTGTCCAGCCATTGGCTTGCAGCACGACGGCGTCGAAGTCGGGCACGTCGAGCGACGCGCCGATCGCGGCGGTATAGGTGCGGCCGTTGACGGTATGGCTGTTGGGGCCGGAAGCCGGCGGAAGCAAGCGAACATTCGCCATGGTCTATTTTCCCTTCTCTTTTTGCGCCTCAACCTGGCGCCGGTAATATCCGATGATGCCCGGCTCGGCCGAGGCGCCGGCCAGGCCCAGGAAAGCGGCCCAGGTCCGGTCGGCATGGCCATCGGCATCGCGGTCGGCGACCAGACGGGGATTGCCGGTCTCGCTCATCACCCGCTTCAGCTTGTGGAGATCGGCCCGCAGCACCGGGTTGCCGGCGGGGATTCGGACTTTGCAATCCTCGAACCTTTGCTTGGACAATGTCGCCACGTTGAGGCGGATGTTGGAGGTCAGAACCACGCCCTCGACGCGATAGCCGTAGCGAGCTTGAGCGTCCTCGACCGGCTTCTCGCCCATGCCGGTCTGATCCATCACCAGGCGCTCGACCTGGTAGCGGGTCATTAGCCGGGCAATCTCGGCATCCTGGGCGGCGAAGCTGGCGCCGCGCAGCTCGACGATCTCGCGGGTCCAGAACACATCGCCGACGCGCTCCCACACCCAGGCCACCCACAGATCGCCGCGCCGGGCGATGTCGTTACCGATGATGCAGGGGCCGCCCTGGTATAGTTCCGGCTTCCCGGCATCGCCGTCCTCGACGGCGGTGATGACCTCGTAGCTCAACCAGGCCGTCGCCTCGTCCAGGAACTCCAACTCGTATTCCTGGCGCCACGCCTCCTCGTCGCCGAGGGCCGATCGCAGCTCGGTGATGTCGCGCTCCAGCCCCTCGGCCACCGCCTGGTGGATGTCCACCCGATGCCGGCTCCAGGCGCATCCCTCCTGGGTCCAAAGCTCGTAGAACTTGTTGCTCTTGCCGTTGGGGGTCGAGGTGATCACCAGCCGCAGCCGCCCCCGCGACACCACCGGGAACAACGCCCGCCAGATCCCGCGCGAATCCTTGTGAAAGGCGAACTCGTCGAGATAGACGTTGCGCGAAAAGCCGCGCGCCGTGTCCGGATTGGCCGGTAAAGCGGTGCATTTCGATCCATTGGGAAGCACCACCTCGGTGGCGCGATAGACGGTCTCGCCGATGCGGATATCGGATTCACCGAGATCTTCGAAGGCTTGGCCGTAGGCGCGAAGGTGAAGCTTGACGCCTTCGTTCATCGCCTCCATCGCCTGACGTTCGCCTCGGCTGAGAATCAGCCACGGTGACCGCCGGCCCTGGGCCTCGGCTTCGACCATGTCATCGACGATGTCGAGCGTGCTGGTGAAGGTCTTGCCGGTCTGCCGCGCGAACATGCCGATCTTGAACCGGCTCTTATCGGCCAGCCAGCGGCACTGATAACCGTGCAGCAGCGCATCCATCACGCCTCGCCGGTGTACAGCTTGCGGACGCGCTCCAGCGCCTCCTCGGGCGTCATGGCCGTCTTCTTGGCCTCGCCCTTGACCTGATCGACCTTCTTCGCCAATTCGGCCTGCATCGCCTTGCGCAGATTGAGGACGACATCGGCGTCGGCCTTCTTGGCGCTGGCCAGATCCTTCAACGAGCGGGCCAGGAACATCACCGATTCGGCGTCGAAGGTGACGGAGGCGGCTTCGCCGTCCTCGCCGGCGCCGGACGCCAGCACCAAGTCGGTGACGATCGAATGCATCAGCTCGATGTTGAGCCGCGCGGTGCGGTCCTCGGGGGCGTCGCCCAGCTTCTTGACCAACGCCTCGGCGACGGTGCGCGAGCGCTGCAGCCGCTCGGCCAGCGCGTCCAATCCCTTGAAGTGACGCCCCAGGCCGGATCGGCTGGGCAGATCGTCGGTGCCGATCGCCACCGACTCGGCGATCGTCGCCAGCTCGGGCGGCAGCATCGAGCGCCGTCCGGATGCCAGATCGTCGAGCCAGCCCTTGATCTGATCGAGCGTATAGCGCTGCGACAGCCACAATTCGGCTAGGCCTTCCTTGAGGATGCCCGGCAAGCGATCGGCCTTGGACGGTTTGCCGGCCATGATCAGACGCAGTCGGGAATGGCGACGCCGGGCGCTACCGCCAAGCCGGCCTGAATGTCATGGCCACGGCTGGTCAGCGTCGCCACCACCACGGCGGCGCTGAGATCCTCGCAGCGGAGGAAGCCTTGCTCAGCCAGCCATGCCAGCTCGACCTTGACTTGGTCGAGGGTGCAGGAATGGCCGAGGCTGGTCAGCGCCTTATGCAGCACATAGCCATTGGCCGAGCGGCCGGGGGCCTTGGCCAGCACCTTCAGGGCGGCCAGACGGCGTTCCTCGCGGAAGAGTTCGTCAAGGCTCACGGATCAGCCCTCCAGCTCGTTTTTGACCAGCATGTTGACGGTGTTGCGCAGCGCGTTGACGGAATCGTTGACGCCCTGGATCTTTCCGGCGATCTCCGCCACAGAGTTGGCCACCGCCGCCACAGAGCGGGTCAGGCCTTCGATGTCGGATCGCTGTGGCAGATGCTTTAGCTGTTCCTCGATCCGGGCGAAGCGGACCTCGCCGTCGCCAAGCTGTTTGTCGAGATCCTTGTGCTCTTCGACATGATCCTCGACATGCCTCTGCAGCTCTTCCTTGCTCACCATTTGCCGCAGCACAGCCCGCATCGACCAAGCCAACACCGCCGACAGCAGCATGGCTAGGCCACCGAGGACTTCCCAGCCCAACCGCAGGGCTTCAATCGTATCTCCGTGCATCACTTCGGCCCCGTGAGCTGGCGGGCGCAAAACCCGCATACATTGGTTCCCGGAACCGCCTCGCGGCGTCCGTCCTCGATCCGCTCACCGCAAGAGCGGCAGAAATAGGCGCTCTCGCCGCTGGGTTTCGGCCGAGCTTTGAAGGCGGTCAGCGCCGCCTCGAGCTCGGCCTCCTCCCGGACTTTCGCCTCGTCGGCGAAATCAGGCATTGGTGCCAGCGGCCGGCGCCGGAGCCGAAGCCGGGGGCGCGACCGTCGGAACCGCGCCGGGGCTCACCGTGACGCCGGCGGGCGTGCCGTTCACCGCTTTGCACGCCGCCACCACGGCGGGATGCACCAGAGCGGCGTCACCGGCGGCGAGCGGCGCCAGCTCGGGCGCCAACTCGGGCGCCAGGGCCACCGCCACCGGCTGGGCCAGCGCATCCACGTTGCAGGCCGCCGAAACTACCGCCTGAGCGACCGGGTCGAGGGTGCCGTTGGCGGAACAGGCGCCGAGCGCCGCAACCAGCCCCAGCATGGCGGTGGAGAGAAGGACTTTGCGCATGATCACCTCACTGCTGGCCAGCGGCAGCGACCGCCGGCTGGGGAACGGGGACGGCGGCCGGAGCCGGCAATGCGGCGGCGACGGTGGCGCTGGCGGTCTGCAGCTGGCCGGCAAGGTCGGAATGGACCTTCTGAATGGTCGCCAGAGCGGTCACCACGCTGTTGGCCATCGCCACGATATCGGGCGCAGGGGCGACACTGCCGCTCAAGCTATCGAGTGCGGCGGCAACGACAGGATACCGACGGCGCGCTTGTTCCAGGCCGTCGGGCGGACCGGTTACCGTCGCGCCGCCGCTGGCCGGAGCATCGGCGGTCGGGCCGGCTGCGACATCGGGATCGGCGGTGGCCGGGGCCGCCTCCTTGGCGGTCGCGGCGGTGAGCAGGTTGGCGAGATCGGCCAGCGCCGGATGGGCCGCCAGGCCGACCGGGGTGCTGGTGAGCAGCCGCATGATCGCGACGCCGACGGCGGCCACCGCGAAGATGGCGTCGAGGTAGCTGTTGACGATGTCGGGCGCCAGGTGGTGGCCGAAGACGCCGGCCACCGCCATGATCGCGGCGAAGATCAGAGTTCTATAACCCCTCATGGGGACACCTCATTTCCAGGGTGGAAAGGTCGTTGAACGTGCGTTTAAACCCGGCCAGCAGCGGCGCCAGATAGCAGGCGGCGGCCAGGGCGCAGGCGGCGCGGAAGAGATGAAGAAGGGCGGCGGCGATGGTCATGCCGGAGGCCTTTCCGCAAGGGAGGCGATGATGTGGTCGATGGCGTGATCATCCAGCTCGTTCAGCACCGAATCGACGCGACCGAGTTGCGTCATCGGGCCAGGCAGATCGAAGCCGGGCGGCAGGTTGGGCACCTGGTCATCGCCCAGGCGATAGATCTGTACTTCGACCTCATGGTGGGCGAGCAGATCGGCCAGCTCGGAACCGATCGACGGCCGCGCCGGGGCGAAGGCGATGACCGCTTTCGGCGGACGTCCCTCCAGGCAGAGCTTGGCGGCGACCAGGAAAGCCCAGGCGCCTCCCGCCGAGTGGCCGGTGATGATGTCCGGATCACGTCCCGGAAAGGCGCCCTCAAGCCGATCCCACGCAGCTTCCAGTGCCCGCCAGAACCCGCCATGGACGAAGCCCAGCCCAGGCACCGGCACCGGGAACGCCTCCAAATCGGTCGCGGCCGAAATCAGGTCGCAAGTGCCTCGGATGGTGAGCACGAGCCGCCCTTCGTCCAGATCGAACCCGGCGCGGAATGGCGGCACGCTGACGTCCGGCCTGAAAGTGTAGATACACTTGGACCAGAAGGCGAAGGGACGCGGATCGATCATGCCGCCGATCCTCCCGGCGCCACGGCGATCACCGTGCCGGTCGGCCGCTCGAAATGCTGGAAGGCGGCATCGACGCCGGCGGCGATGGTGGAATCGTCGAAGGGCTGCTCGCCCTGCTCGATGCGGATGATCGCGCGGATCAGGGCGTTGGCGGTCGGACGATCGAAATCCAGAGTGTCGCTATCCGCGACCCCCAGCCGGCCGCAGACGAAATCGACGTATTGCTTGGTGTTGTTCTCGACCGGAGGGGCGTATTCGGCGATCAGCGCCAGGACGGTGATCTCGCGGTCCCGGACATAATGGGTGTGCAGGTTGACGATCGCCGCACGGATGCCGTTGACGTCCGAATCGAACACCACGAAGCCGTGGTTGTCGATCATCACCTGGCCATCCCATTGGACCCCGGGATTACCCCGCAGATTGCCGGGATTGCGGTTCTTCAGGCCTCTGGTCGGACGGGCGATATCGGTAGACACGGCGAACCCTCTCGGCGGCTTGGATGCTGCCGGAAGGTTGGCTGAATGGCCTCAGCCTGTCGGGGGGACAAATGTCCGCCGGGGCGCCTCTGCGAGGGGCGGAACGGATGAACCATCACACTGTTGGGGAATCAGCGCAAGAATGTCAAATCAGACGAGGCTGCCGGGGGTCGGCGCCGAATGTCGCGGAATGGCCATTCTTGTGCCGGCGCGCGGTGCGTTGGCACACCCCTGCTAGGCGGGCCGCCGTCGGCAGATCGTGGCCGGCCTCGATCGCCTTGCGCAGCGCTTCCCAGGTCTTGCCGCGCGTGCCGCCGCCCAGCAGCGGGATCTCCACCGGGTTGCCGGCGAAGCGCTCGGCGATCTTCCCCGCCGCCACGCGGCCGACGGTGGCCACCAGCCAGTGATCCTCGGATAGCTTGGCCGGCTGGGGGATGTAGACCTTGGTGCCGCCCCTGGCGGCGAGGATCGCCAGCGCCGCCGCCGTACCGGCGATCTCGGCGATCTCCTCCAGGTCGGGGGTGAGCGCCCGCTCGGTCATCCCGCGGCGCTCCTCTTCCTCAGCTCGCGGTCGCGCCAGGACTTCAGCGCCTCGATCACCTTGCTGGCCTCTTCCGGCGACAGCCATTCTGGGTCGGAGATCCCCTGTGGCCGATCCTCGGTCTTGGTCATCCGCTGGACGAAGGCGAGCAGGCCGGCCCGGTTGGCGATGGTCGGGATGCCCTTGGCGCACATGTCCATCCAGATGGCGAAGATCTTGCGGACGTGGGGCTTGCCCGATTCCGGGCGATGGCCCTTGGCGACGGCCTTCTTGGCCACCCATCCCAGCCGCTTGAACTCGACCAGCACGGCGTTGAGGTGCTGATCGCCGAGCCCGGCCGAACTGGTCTTGCCAGTGATCCGCAGCAGGATGGCGCGGTAGGTCTCGTCGTCGAGTCCGAGTTCCTTCTTGGCGATGTGGACCTTGGCCAGCTGGGGGGATCGGCTCATGCTGCGTCTCCGAATTTGGTGGTCTCGTTGCCCCAGACATCCCAGCCGGGTCGCTGCTGGCGGCCGAACAGTTCGGCATAGGGGCCGGAAACCATGGCCTCGACCTGGCGGTGCATTTCGTCTGGCTTGCGGCTGTGCTCGCGCACCGGGGCGACCAGCAGGTTGCGGATGCTGCGGGACTGGTAGTCCGGCGAGCCGAGCGCTCCGACCAGATAGAACTCGGCGGCCGAACGCAGCACGTAGCCGGTGCCGAAGCTCCACTTCTCGCCTGTCTTGGACTGCTTGGCCCAGGCCCCGGCGGTAACGAAGCGGAAGCCCCAGGCGGCCAGGGTGCCGATGGCCTGCGGCAGCATCGGCGCCGTCGCCCACATCACCAGCAGGCAATCGCCCCTGGCCAGGTGCGACACCGGGAGCGCCTGGATGGCGGGAAGGTCCATGCAGGCATATTGCCCCTGGGGACTCTTGGCCTCGCCAGCGGCCGAGCGCAGCTCGTAAGCCCACGGCGGGTCGGCCAGGATAGCGCCATAGGACAGCGGGCGGAGGGTGGCGAAGGGCCACGTCATCGTGGCAGGTCCGTCGAACTGGATTGCTGACAAGCCGCTTCCCGCGATCCATTGTAACCGAAGGCCGATGGATTAAAGTTGAAGTTTGGGACGCATTCGGGGAGGATGCCGGCGCCATGACAACCCAGTCCTTCAAGGTCACTTACGACGGCGAAGCGCTTCGCAGCGGAGCGATGACCGTTCGCGACTTGGCTGGCGCGCTGTTGGCCGTTGGCAAGGCGATCGAAGAGGCAAATCGCCTTTTCAACGGCGATCGCATTGCGATCAGCGTCAACGTCCTCGCAGTCAAGCCCGGCTCCTGCACGATCGAATTGCTGTGCAATCACTCGTTCTTTCAGTCGATTAAGGATTTCTTCGCCGGAGAAGACATAACGACGGTGACAGCCCTGCTGAGTCTGCTGGGCTTTACCGTGAAAGATATGGGCAAGGGGACGATCGGAAGCCTCATCCGCCTGCTGAAATGGGCGAGGGGCAGGCGGCTCAAGAAGGTGGCCAAGATTGGCGACGGCCAGGTCACTCTTACTTTCGATGATGAACGCCAGATAGACGTTCCCGCCCCCGTCCTTCAGCTCTATCGCGACATTAATATTCGCCGCGCTATCACCGACATGACGAAGCCCCTTGAGCAGGAAGGCATAGACGTCATTCTTATGGGTGAAGAAGGTGTCGAGCCGGATGCCATCACCAAGGAGCATCTCGTCGGCTTCGCCGCCCCCGAGATTGATGACGAGCCAATCACCGAGGACGAGCACAAAAAGGCGTTCTCCATTGTTTCGCTTGCGTTCAAGGATGACAACAAGTGGCGTCTCTTTGATGGTCAAAACGGGATCAACGTCGCCATCGCTGACGATGATTTTCTCAAGCGCGTTGACGCCAACGAAGAGGCCTTCTCCAAAGGAGACATCCTCGTCTGCAGGGTCCTCACGAAGCAATGGCGCACGTCCTCTGGATTGAAGACGGAGCACACCGTCCTTGAAGTGGTCGAGCACCAATCGGCGGCGCGGCAGATCCCTCTTCCGCTCGGGAGTCCGTGAGGTCATTGATTTGTGACCTCCGGCATCGGCGCGCCCATCCGACGCCAGGCGTCGCGGCCCTGGGCGGTGGAAATCAAAGTGATGCCGCCACTTAAGCTCTCCGAGAAAAGCTTGCGATCCAGAAGCGGCTTGGCTTCGGCCGGGGTGATGATCAGCTCGTCCGGCTTCGGCCAATATTCCAGGCGGTAAGCCTTCCAGCTCCCGACCAGCGAGCCGCCATTCACAGACTGACCATCGGCCTCGGTAGCCCAGCGACCGGCAAGCACCGTGATGCGGTGGTTGGCGCCATAGGCGTGGGCCAGGATTTCGCGTTCACGGTCGGGCGTCATTACAGGCACCGCTTGATTAGAAAGAAGCCGAACACTCCGGCAAAGACGAGGTTGTCGAAGACGATCACCGCCCACATCAGGCGCAGGAACATCGGCATGATCACCTCCCTCCGCGCTCGCGGATGGCGTTGAAGGTATCCACCATGTCGGGCCAAGACAGGCCGGCGGCGATGGCGGCGGAAACGATGGCTTCGAAGTCGGCCTTGGGGTCGAAGGCGCGGGCCTCGTCGGCCAGGGCGCGGACAGCCAGCTCGCGCCGAACCGTGGTCGCCGCATGCTGGAGCTGCCGCCCGGCGCTGCTGGTGAGCCCAAGCACACGGACGCCGACGCGTGCCGCATTGTCCAGGTCCACCAGGGCGTCGAGCAGGCGGCCCATGGCGTCAACCCTCCTCGGCCGAGGCGCCGCCACGCAGATGCATGCCACAGGGTGGCGCCTCCACGCCGAGAAGGTGCATGGCGCAGGCGAGCAGGCCAGCGGCCGTGCTCTGGCAACCGCCTTCGAGGGTGAGATGGCCGACCGCCATCCGCACCAGGTCGCCGACCTTAGCCCGCTCGACGGCGGCTTGCTCGACCTGGCGCCGGAGCGAACCACGCTCGAAGGCGGCCGGCGATGGCTCGACGGCGGCGAGGTCGAGGGGGACCATGCGCCACTGGCCATCGGGCTTGTCTCGGCGGTAGATACGCAGATACCGCTTGGACCCGACCACGCGGACGGCATCGTCGATGGCACGGGTGAAGTCGGCCCAGCGAGCGTCATCGACCTCCATCCGGCGCAGCGCCAGGATGGCGCGGACATCGACCTTTCCTTCCTGGTCGCACTTGAAAGCGCGCTTCACCAGGGTAATCAGGAAGGGATCGACACCGGCGCCGCGCTCGCTGATCAGCGCGTCGAGCACTGCCTTGGCCGCCTGCAGCTCCGGCCCCAGGACGATGCGGTCGCTGACCGCGACCTTGACCATCATCATGCCGTCGAAGGTAGTGAAGGTGCGGTTGCCCTTGGCGCCGGCCGCCGGGGTGATGTTGTATTCCTGGTCCAGCAGCGCGTCGAAGGCTGCGATATCGGCGTCGGCGTGGACGGCGAAGCGGGACAGCTCGGCCGAGAGATCCTCGCCGTAGCCGGCAATCTTGCGGACCATCTCGTCCATCAGCAGATCGAGCGGCCGGACATTGGCGACCGGCACCAAGTTGAATTTGGCGTCGCGGAGGTAGGAAATGCCGTCAATCACAACGGCGCCGGGAGGGGTTTGAACAGTCATTGAAGCACCTTTCAGGGATGGGGCGGAACGAAGTCGCGGAAGGCGACGTGATGGGCGGCAGGGGAAGCCATGCAGACATCCCGCAGCGTCGCGTTGAGGTCGCGGAGCTCAAGAAAGATCAGCAACCCGACCACTTCGATTGCGGAGACGAGCCACCACCTCATGGCGTTGGCTCCTCGAACACGCGGCCGACGGCAGCCAGGAACCCGACCGGATCGCGGGCGGCGAAGTGGTTGACCATGCGGGTCAGGTGGTCGGACATGTGGCCGGCCAGCCGCAACGCCGCTTCCTGATCCTCGGACGGGACTGGTGCCATGGCCCGGATCTCCGCCTCCATGGTCAGCAGTTCGGTGGCCAGGCCATCGTCCCAGGAAAGCCAATCGTCGATCGAGCGGATGGCGTGCATGATCGTGGTGTGGTCGCGGTTGAATACGTTGGCCAGCTGGGGCAGCGAGCGCGATGGCAGCAAACGCTTGGCCAGCCAGATCGCCGCATGACGGGGCGCCACCAGATCGCGGGAGCGCCGCCGGCCGCGCAGCAGCTCGACCGAAACATCGTAACGGCGGGCGACGAAGCGCAGGATCATGCCGGCGTCGAGAATGACGGGGGTCATGCCGCCCTCACTTCGGCACCGCCGGTCAGGGCCACCACGGCGGCGGCGAGAATGTTGGCCTCGGCCGACACAGGCAGACGGGTGCGATGGCCGCCCAGCAAGTCCAGCGCCAGCGCCCTGGCCACGTCGATCGCCACCGGCCCCACCACCACCTGGTCATGCCGGCCGGCCACCTCCGACAGATCGACCACCACAGTGTGAAGGGCGCCGTCGCCATCCTTGGCGGTGACGATCTGACGCCGTCCGGCGGTGCGGAAGGTCACCACCTCGTAGGTGACCGAGTGGCGGCCGTCAGAGATCTCGATGGGATCGCCGATGCGAAGTGGGTTCATGCCGCACCGCCTTCGTCCGACGCGGCGGCGCGGGGCGGCGTCGATCTCCACAAAGGGAGGCGAAGCACGTTGTCGGGGAGATCGTTTCCCGCCTTGGCCACATCCGACAGCGCGGATTGCTCCAGCTGTCGGACATCGGCGGCAATGGCGATCAGGGACAGGATGACTTGCTCGATGTCGCGCGGTGTCATGGGCTGGGGAGCCCGCATGAAGGGGTGCAGATGCTTCCAAAGCGAGTCGATGTCGTCACTGATCATGGCCACCTCCGCTGCGGGAGTGAGGGCAAGCCGGGCAGGCACGGGACAGCCGCGCCGACTGGGGACTGGCGGTGGAAAAGCCGCGACGCTGATGGGAGATGCACGCCTCGGCCGACACGACGCCGACAACCGGGCAGTCAACCGTGGCCGACATCAGGGCGCCCCGAACGGCCTGCTCAACGGCGGTTAAATCGCCGGTGTATTTGGCCTGCAGCACGTTGCAGACCAAACCGGAGGAGTAGCGGATGCGGTTGCTGGCGGCCCTCTGGCTGGTGCGGTCACACTCGCCGGCCAGGACTTCGACCCAATCGGGGGCGGGACTTCCCCACGCCTTGCGGGCGCGGTCAAGGTTGGTGTTGCTCATGCCACACCTCCCTTGGTCCAGGTCGCCTCGCCCAGATTGAGGTCGTAGATTTGGCCGTTGCGGGGACGCCAGACCGGGGCGGCGGGGCCGGTATTTCGGACCAAGGCCCAGCGCTTGAAGCCGTTACTGGTGACCGCCGTGCCCGGCTCGCGCCGGGGCAGTTCGCGGAGATAGCCAGCCCTGGTCAAAATCGAGAGGTAATTGCGCGCATTGGCGTAGCCGCGCCGCCCCTCGTCGGCCAGGGCCAGCAGATCGCCGAGACTGAACTTCCCCAGAATGCGCATGGCCGACCACAGCCGGTCGCGGGTTGTTGCGCGGGCCATGCGGCGGGGCGTTTCTCGCTCCAACGGCCCAACGGGACCGCTCTTGACCACCTTGCCGCCAGCAAGGAAGGCGGCGCCTTCGGGGGTGAGCACATAGCAGCCCACCTCGCGCCGGTCGGCGAGGCCACGGGCGATTAACCTGCCGGCGGCGGCCACCACGTTGTGATTGGTGAGGCCGGTTGCCGCAGCCAGATCATCGGGGGTCCGGCACACATCCATGCCGAGATGGCGCAGCACGGCGTTGGCTGGGGAAATGGGGCTGCCCATGTCAAACCCGCACCAGAATGGGCTTGCCGGTGCCGCGATCGTTGAGCAGCACTTGGCCCGCCATCGCCAGGACACCAACACCCTCGGGGTCGGCATTGCGCCGGCCGAACCGCTCGATGGCGGCGATGCCTTCCTTGGTTTCCCGGAACCGGCCGCCACTGACCTTGTGCAGGAATTCGACCAGGTCATCCCTGACCGGCACCTCACACAGCCCCTCGACCATGGCGCGGGTATCTTCCAGCGGCGCCGGCTTGAATTCGACGTACTGGCCGACGCGGCTGGCGACCTGGGGGAAGCGGGTCAGGTTGTGGCGCACCCGCCCCATGCCAACCAGGATGAAGGGGATCTCCAGCATGTCGGAGAGGTCGCGCACCGTCTCCAACAGCCGCGACGAGCGGCTGATGTAGTCCACCTCGTCGATCACCACCCCGAACGGAACGTCATCGCGATCGGCGGCGGCGGCGCGCTCGCCCAGGGCCTGGACAGTCTGGCGGAACATCCGCTCGAAGCTGTGCTCGGGCGTCTTGCGCAGCTCGCCCAGCATCTCGCGCAGGAACCATGTCGGGGTCCATTCCTTCTTGGCCCGCAGGAAGACGGCTTGATTCTGCACCGCCCACCAATGCGAGGTCGCGCTCTTGCCGAGGCCGGGCTCGCCGTCGAGCACCACCAGGCACGCCTCGTTGGCCCCGCGCTGATTGAGGGCCTGCAGGCCGTCCATGAACGTCCGGGCGTTCCGGGTCTTCACGAAAATGGGTTTCATGCTATAATGCCTCCACACTCTGAGAGAGTTCACGAAGCGCCGTTGCATCGACGCCTTCAAAATCCAGCAAAGACCGGAACGAGCTGTTGCGCAGTAGCTGGCGCAGCAGCTCCCGGTCCGCGTTGGTCACCTGGGTTGGGTGGGCCATCAGCCAGCGCGCATAGCCCATGTCGTCGGAAAACACCGGGCGCCCATCGGCGCGGGCGGTGGCGGCACGCGCCGGCATCGGCGGCGCGTCATGGGCGGCCGAAACCGTGATGCAGTCGGCATCGGCAACAGCCATCGGCATGATGAAGTCCGCCATCGGCTGGTGCTCGATCATCGGGGCGCGCAGCTCTTCCTTGGCCACGGCGATGTGGCCTTCGTGGCGCTTGACCATCCCCGCGACGCGCTGTTCGTGCGCCAACTGGGCTTGGCTGACCGGGAAGTAGCTGGTCTTGTGGCCATTCCAGATGGCCTCGCAAATGAACCGGCCCTCGCGGTCGCGCACCCAAACCTTGGTGGCGTCATGGATGTCGTAGGACACCTGCACATCCTCGCCGTGCAGCCGTTCCAACGGAGCGCCTCCGAAATATTCGTTGCCGAATAGCTCGACCAGGGCGCGCCGGGCCTTGCGGATCTCGACTGGGCGGAACAGGTCGCGGGCGACTTCCGGTGAAATCGGGTCCGGCGTCCAGCCGTCGGCAATCGCCTTGGCCCACACCTCGTCGGGGGACATGTGCCGGCGCCGTCCAGCCTCGCGATCGGCGATCTTCGGCAGGCCGTCGCATTCGCGCGCATTGGCGGCGGCGATCTCCGCCTCGATCAGGGCGACGAATTCGGCCCAGGACGGCAGCAGCCGCGAGGTTCCGACTTCGCGGATGTCCTTGCGGGTAATTTTGTAGGCCTGCTGCCGCGCCTCGCGGTCCATGTCCTGGCCGACATAGGTCGCCAGCTTCTTGGCTGCGCGGTGCAGCACGGTGGAATTGCGCCGCTCGACCACGCCACGGGCCTGGGAATTGTAGGCGATGGAGTGCTTTTTGGTGATGTACAGGCGCGCAGCCAGGCCGGTGACCTGGTCATCCCAGGCGGCGTTCTTGGCGCCCGAACCATTGTCATAATAGAGGATGTCGCATGAGGTGGCGGTGGTGACCGCGTGGCGCAGCGCGTCCGCCACCGAGCTGGTGTTTTCCGCCAACGCCACACTCCAGCCGACAATTCGGCGGCTGTACACATCGACCATCAAGGTGATTTCCGGGCGGAACGGGCGCCCATGGATCGGGTGCGCCACTTCGGCCTTGAAGGTGTGGCCATCGCCGCAGAACACCGCGCCGGGCCACAATTCCGAGACATCGCGGGCGTGGAAGGCGCGGTATTTGCGCAGATCACGGGGGCCGACCCTGCCGATATGCAGGCTGATGGCGTCAACCTTTTTCAGAAAACGTCGCACCTGATCGATGCTCGGCCGGTCCTCACCCTCGGGCCACAGATCCTCCAGCACCATGGTGATCGATGGATTTTGCGGAGTGCCCCGGAGGTTGAAGAATGTCGCTGCCCATGTGGGGATCGGCGCCTCTTCCGCCGCCGCCGGCGCCAGCGCCTCGACGGCACCACCATTTTCGCGTCGGGCCTTTAGCCAGTTGTAGACCGTTGCTCGCGTCAGGCTGCGGCTGGCGTTGCCGCGCGCGTTGGCCGTCGCCACCGCCCGCTGAAGCTCGGGCGCCAGCTCGCGGCCCCGCGCCGAGTCTACCAGGGTGGTGACCGCCTCGCCCTGGGTACTGCCGTTAAGCACCAGGCGGTCGATCTCGGCCAGCAGGATGGCGCGGGCCTCCATCGGCCGGCGCTGGTAGGTCTTCAGGCTGGCGGCGTCGGGAACGGGCTGGTGATGTTTGGCCACCGGCGCCGGGCGGCTGGTGGTCAGGGCCTTGGCGGTCAAGGCCTTGCGGACTTCGGCGGGGAGGGTGGCGAGAGGGTAAAGGCGCCGGCGATTCCCGGTCGGTAGCGGCACCTCTTCGAATGGCCAGATCGAGGAGGATGCCCTCCGCTCGGCCTGGCTCTTGCTGATCCCAAGGGCGTCGGCGATCTCCTTGATGGTGGCGCGACTGAGATCAACCATGACGCCCTCCTTGAAAGGGGTCGATCTGGCCGGCGGCGACTTGAAGGGCGGTTATAAGCTCTGGCGCAACCACATCAGCCAACGGATACTCCATCCCGTGGCGCCCTCGCTGCCGGCGTGGCCAAGCATGAATTTCCGCCTTTGCCCGAACGAAAGCCGCATTGGTGTCAAAGAGGCCGAGCCCCACAATCTCGGCGGCCGTAAGCCAGCGCGCAGATCCGGGGAGCCCCATGCGGTCAAGAATGATGGGGGCCTTGACGTCCAGGGGCAGCTTGGCGAGAGGATAAAGGCGGCGTTTGGCGCCGGTTGGAATGATCTCTTCGTCAAACCGCCAGCGGCCCTTAAGGGCGCGATGTCCAGCCGTCCGCAATGGAATGCCCAGCACTGCGGCGATTTCCTTGATGGTGGTTCGGCTGAATTCAGCCATCACCCCCCCCCCCGAGGTGTTATTCCCCCTGGCTTTGGTCATCGGCAGGCCCCCCTTGCGCGGCGCTCTTCGGCTTCGGCCAACTTGTCCAGTTCGGCAGCCTTCTCGCGCATCTGGGTGGCGCGGATCAGGCTGACGTAGCGGTCATCCACCACCGCGAACCCGAACAGCTCAGGCAGCAGCGACAGCAGCCGCCAATCCCTGGTGGCGTGCACCAGGGCGGCGAAGCGGATGACGTTGATGTTGTGGGTATCGCGGGCCTCGGAGACATAGGCGTCCAGCATGTGCTTGGAGACTGTCTCGCCCAGGTATTCGCCCATTCGTTCGGCGATCTCATCGCGGCTGGCGCCACACTCGTCCAGCGCCACCGCCATCGCCCGGCAGATTCGGGCGTTCAGCGTGGCGCCGCGCACCTGGTGTTCGTCGAACCGGACCGCCGGCTCTGCCGGCTTCCAGTCGAGAAGCTCCATCGTGCGGGCGTCGCGGCGGTCTCGGACCATGATCAGGCGGCCCTCCGCTGGTCGGAGACCCGGTTGAGCACCGCCAGCGCCCCGGCGATCGAGGTGTCGCGGTCAGGTCTTTCACAGTAGAGCTGGGCCGCGTTGCGCAGGAAATAGGCCGGCGTTTCATCGACAATCGCGGCATAGCCACACAGCTCGCTGGCGATGCGCTGTGCGGCCTCGGGCAGCCCCTCCCGGTCCTCCTCGTCGTATTGCTCGACCATCCACATGCACATCAGCAGTCGATCTGCTACGTCCGCCGCCGCGATGGCTCCGGCACCACGGATGGTGCCTTCGGCCGCGTGGGCGAGATGCATGGCCGGGGACATGAATCGGGCGTTCATGGCACCCCTCCCTTGGCGTCGAGGGTCTTCCAAAACCTGCCCACCGCCGACCGACTCGGCGCCCGCTTGGCACCGAAGCGGCGGGTGACTTCCGTCACCGCCTCATCGACGGTCATCTGGCGGTGGCTGGCGATCAGGAAGTCGCGCACCTCGACATCGCGCCAGAACGTTGGCCGCCGCCCGCTCGACCATGCAATCTCGCGATCGGACGGTGGCGCTTCCGCTTCCTGGCGGGACAATTCGTCGAGCACCACTCGGATGGCTGGCCGCAAGATGGCCGCCACGATGCGCACCGCGATGGAGGGGGGCGTGTTCATGCGGCCTCTCCGTTTTGACGTTTTCCCCCACCACCGCGACGGGTATAGTGGGTCTTAGATCGTGGATGCCGGTATGTACCGTCGGCGTCGTAGCGGTGGGGCCATATCTGGCGGGGTGACACCCCCAGAAACTCGGCGATCACCAATTCGGCGGCGAAATAGGGGCGGAGCAGCGCCAGGCTGCAGGCCCGCTTGTCCAAGCCGTTGGCTTCGGAAAGGGCTTCAAGGCTGATGCCGCGCATGCGGATCGCCGCCTTGATTTCCTCCCGGTGCCAGCCCTTTGGCTTCGGTGACATACACGTCTCCTCGTCTCTCCCGGCCCTGGCAGGCCGGGTTTTTCGGGTGTTCAATGCGAGGGATCACACGAACATGACAATAGGGATAGCGCGTTTATGCTCCATTGGCAAGGGCCTTTTCGCCGTATTCGAGGGCGCGGCAATCCCTATCGGAGCAAATTCGCTCGCCGTGGTGGCTACGGCGTTGTTATTTATAGATAATCAATCATTGCCGCATTTGCGCGCGCTGCCGCGCCGAGTGCGGCAATGCGCCGGGGGCATCGCCGCATGACATTGTCGGCGCGTCTTCGCTCTATTCGGCAGCACCTAAAGCTCAATCAAGACGCCATGACGGAGCGTTTTCGCCTCGGCGTAGGTGCTTGGAAACGCCTAGAGCTAGAGGGTCGCGCGCCAAAGGGTGACGTCCTTGCCCAGTTGGTCGAAATGGGGTTCTCGGCCGATTGGCTGCTTACCGGCGATGGCCAGATGCTGCGTGTCGCGCCGTCGGCCGCCGCAGCCTTGGACGATCATTTGCTAGGGATCTGCATCGAGGCCATCGACACTGAGCTGGCCCTGGCCAAGCGAACACTGCCGTCGGCCCGCAAGGCAGCGGCCATTTCCGCCCTGTACGAGCTGCTGGCCGACGAAGAGGGGGCTGCGCGGCAGCCGGACCACAAGGTGGTCCAACAATTCATCAAATTGGCAGGGTGATGGGGGGGCTATGGACGGATCGAATGACAACAACGCTGCTGCCGCCAGTCGGCGTGCGCGGGCCGAAAAGAAGCTGAGAGACGCCCTTTCGGCCGCCGATCCGGTCGAACCAAGTCCTCGGCCGAGGCGCAAGAGGGTTTCGGTGGCGCAATCACAATCGATCGAGGGCGATGGAAATACCCAAATTGGCTCGGAAGCCAAGGTGCGGCAGGCCATCAAGGGAAATAACAACACTCAGGTGTCGGGCGCCATTCAGGCCCTGACGGTGGTTACGGGCGGCACAGCAAAAATTCATGTGGCGCCCCCGCCGAATTCCATTGGGGCTAATGCCATTCTAAAGGAACGCATAACCGCTCTTTTCAACAAGCTTGGCCTGGAGCGCCAGAAGAGACTTGGGAAGGCGGCCTTTGCCTCTATGTATTCAAATTTCAAAAGGGATTTTGATATCCCTGGAAAGCTCCCGTGGCACACCATCTGGCTTTGGCCCGAGGCGCGGGCAGGGGAAATCGCGAGCTATCTGGAAGGAAAGTACGCCAATACGATTTCCGGACGGGTGGAAAAGGCGGCCAGGGCTCCAGGATACAAGCACACGCGGCAACACCTTTTTGCCCGCGAGCGGGACTTCCTTGAACAGCTTGATCTGAAGCCGAAAGATCCAGAGGTCTTGGAGAAGATGGTCCGTTTGTTCGGAACCGATACCCACAAGGAACTCACCCACCAGCAACATACTCAGTGGGTTGAATATTTGGAAACACTAGTGGATCGGCAATATGAACCAGCGGATTGATGGAGACGGAAATATCCAGGTTGGCCACTTTGTGGGTGACCTAACCATTTCTCAGCCAGATGCTGTTGATCCGAGCAACCCAAATATGGCTCCGTGCCCTGCCTGCGGCAATTACGGCTATTGGCGCATAGAAGAATGTCGGCGGTGCGGATTTCCTATTCTTAAATTCGTCCTGGACAAGGAAAATGAATATCGCAGAAAGGAGATGTCTACCAAAGGTGTGATTGCAATTGTAATTGGTGCGGCGCTCATGGCGATGACCTCGCTTTCCTGGATACCAGATAGCTGGAAAGGGCAGTGCACCATCTTTGGCTTAGTTGCTTTATTTATTGGCTTTGCCATCCTGTCGGCCGCCGACAAGGTGAGGTGAGCGCCGCCCGGATTTGCGCCGTACGGCGCGGCGCTTGTCAAAAAGCGCGCGCCGGAACCCCTTTCCGAAGGCTGCCTCCCGTCTAAAAGGCCGCAGTCGTCAATTTTCGTTAAAGACCCCTTGAAAGCCGCTCTCCCGCTCGGTTCCCCATCCCGTACCGTCCAGGCTGGTCTAGGGTCATCCCAGCATTCCCTGAGTCTAAAAGCACCCACCGGGGGATAGAAGAAGGGCGGTGGTGGCCAGCCTGGCGCCAAGCTGCTGGCCCGCATCGATGCCGATCTCGGCGGTCTGGCCAAGTTCAAGGAAGACTTCAAGGCCGCCTGCATTGGTCAGTTTGGCTCGGGCTGGGCTTGGCTGGTCGAGGAAAACGGCAAGCTCAAGATCACCAAGACCGCCAATGCCGATCTACCGCTGGCCCATGGCCAGAAGGCGCTGTTCACCGTCGATGTCTGGGAACACGCCTATTATCTCGACTTCCAGAACCGCCGTCCCGACTTTGTTCAGGCGGTGCTCGACCATCTGATCAATTGGGATTTCGTCGAAGCCAATCTCGGCTGACGGACGTTCTTTCCGGAAAAGCCCCCTTCGCTGGCGAAGGGGGCTTTTTTTCCTTCG
>Ga0316224_1000742_pt1 | contig 42035 bp, 45 predicted proteins | sample TBH18013metaG_FD_206254 | JGI IMG/M metagenome (GOLD analysis project Ga0316224, IMG submission 206254) | Freshwater microbial communities from Trout Bog Lake, Wisconsin, USA - TBH18013 | ecosystem: Environmental > Aquatic > Freshwater > Lake > Hypolimnion/Profundal zone | place: USA: Wisconsin... | reverse complement strand
CAGTTGTATTTGCAGACTTCGCCAGAATTTGCCATGAAGCGCCTATTGGCTGCCGGTAGCGGCTCTATTTACCAAATTTGCAAGGCCTTTCGCAAAGGCGAATCAGGCCGTCACCATAACCCTGAATTCTCCCTGCTGGAGTGGTATCGGGTGGGTTTTCAGTTGCCAGAACTCATGGCGGAAGCCGCCGAACTGGTCACCACCTTGTGCCAAGGCCGCCAAACCTTGCAAGCCAGCCAATGGTTCAGTTATGCCGATATTTTTCAGCAAACCACAGGGTTGGATGCGCTTAACTTTAACCATAGTCACTATTGCCACTATGCCAGCCACAACGGCCTACCGGAAGCCATCGGCCTGTGCGGTGCTAACCACGCACTCTGGCTAGACATGCTGTTTAGCCATAAAGTACAGCCATTGCTGGGCCGTTCTGCATTATGCCTGGTGTATGGCTACCCCGCCTGCCAATCCTCTTTGGCCAGGCTTAATGCCGACAACCCGCTGATAACTGACCGTTTCGAGTTGTTTATCAATGGCGTGGAACTGGGCAACGGCTATTACGAACTGGCTAATGCCAGCGAGCAAGACCGGCGCTTCAGCCATGAACTTAAGCTAAGGCAACACGCGGGCCTGCCTGCCGCAACCAAGGACACGCGCCTGCTTGCCGCGTTAGAGTCCGGCCTGCCTGATTGTTCCGGGCTTGCTATTGGCATAGACCGGCTGCTCATGGTGTTGTCAGGCCATACGCACATTAGCCAAGTGCTTGCCTTCCCCATCAGCCATGCTTGAACAGGCTTGCCCCCATCCCCGACTTTTTCCGAAAACACAACTGAATCAATGGCTATAATGGCCTTAAGCTAATCTAAAGACTTACTGTGCTATAATTTGCCCATCTCCTGCTTGCTCTTCAGCCGTAAACTTTCTAGCTGGTTACATGAATTTAAAATCTTTTTCCCGCCCGTTATTATTAGGACTGCTGGCGTCGCAATCGGCATTTGCCGATGAAGGTTTTTTTGTACAAAACATTCAAGTTAAGGGGCTGCAACGTATTTCTGAAGGCACGGTGTTTAACTATTTGCCCATCAATGCCGGAGAAAAGTTCACCAAAGAAAATGTCGGCCCGGCCATCCGCGCCTTGTTCAAGACCGGATTTTTTAAGGACATCTCGCTGGAACGGGAAGGCAACACCCTGATTGTCAACGTGGTGGAACGCGCCTCCATTGCCAAAATTGTTTTCGAAGGCAATAAAGATTTAAGCAAGGATGACCTAAAAAAAGCAATGGACAAGATTGGCATGTCCGAAGGCAAGGTTTTTGACCGCCAAGTGCTGGACAAGGTTGAGCAGGAACTTAACCGCCAATACCTCAGCCACGGCAAATACGGCCTAAAAATCAAGACGGAAGTGACCAACTTGTCGCGCAACCGTGTTGGCATCAACGTCAACATATCCGAAGGCAGGGCGGCCAAAATCAAGCAGATCAACATTGTCGGCAATAAAGTTTTCCCAGAAAAAGCCTTGTTGGGCATTTTAGAGCTCAGCACCTCCAACTTGTTGTCGTTCTATACCAAAAATGACCAATACTCCAAACAAAAGCTGTCCGCTGATTTGGAAACCTTGCGCTCTTATTACCTTGACCGCGGTTATATCAATTTTTCTATCGAATCCACCCAAGTTGCCATCACGCCCGACAAAAAAGACATTTACATCACCATCAATGTCAAAGAGGGCGATGTCTACACCTTAGAAAAAGTAAAATTGGCGGGCAACCTGATCGTAAACCCTGAAGAACTGATCAAGATTGCCAATGTCGGCCCCGGGGAAATTTTTTCCCGAAAAAATGCCACCGAAACATCCAAGGCCATTTCCGACCGTTTAGGCGACGAAGGCTACGCATTCGCCAACGTCAATATGGTGCCGGAAATCAACGAGGACAAAAAAACCGTTGATATGACTTTTTTTGTTGACCCCGGCAAACGGGCTTACGTCCACCACATCAACATCAGCGGCAACACTAAAACCCGTGACGAAGTGGTGCGCCGCGAAATGCGCCAAATGGAGTCCAGTTGGGCCTCCAGCTCTAAAATAGAACGTTCCAAAACCAGGCTGGAACGCTTAGGCTATTTTGAATCGGTCAGTGTCGAAACCCCGCAAGTCCCCGGCACCGCCGACCAGATCGATGTCAATTATGGGGTAAAAGAAAAGTCCTCCGGCAACCTGTCAGCAGGTGTGGGCTTCTCCCAGGTGCAAGGCATTGTGATCAACGCCAACATTTCGCAGGACAATATTTTTGGCTCAGGCAAACGGGTCAATCTCGGTTTCAACAACAGCAACTATGCCACCAACTATCAGGTGGGCTTTTTAAATCCCTACTTCACCGCCAATGGTGTCAGCGTCGGTTACAACCTCAGCTACTCGGCCCGTAATGCCGGACAGATCAACATTGCCAACTACTCAACCAAAGTGATTGATGGCAGCATGGACTTTGGTATCCCGCTGAACGAGTTTGACCAACTGCGTATGGGCTTTGATGTCAAGCATACTAACTTAAGCACAGTCACCGCCCGCGATGTCAACGGCAATGTGATTTTTGCCTCGTCCAAACAAATCGACAGCTTTCTGGCCACGCAAGGCAGCTCTTTTTTGACCTACGCGCCGACCATGACTTGGACACATGACACCTTAAACCGGGCCATTTTCCCCAGCAAAGGCGGACAGCAGCGCCTTTCCGGCCAAGTCACCCTGCCGGGCAGCGGTCTTAGTTACTATAAGGCCAGCTACAAACACCAATTATATTTTCCGTTGGCAAAAGACGTGACCTTGCGGATGCAAGCCGAAGCCGCTTATGGCAATGGCTATGGCTCGACCCACGGCCTGCCTTTTTTCGAAAACTACTTTGGTGGTGGCACCGGCTCGATACGCGGATTCAGGAACAACACCTTGGGGCCACGGGATTCCAACGGCTACCCGTTGGGTGGTTCAACCAAAATGATCGGCAATGCCGAAGTGTTTTTCCCCGTACCCTTCCTTTCCGATGTCAAATCTGTCCGCTTAGGTACTTTTTTTGATATTGGCTCCATCAGCAACAGTTTTTCCGCAAACAATTTTAGATATTCGGCGGGGCTGTCCGGCGAGTGGCTGTCCCCTTTCGGGGCCTTGTCAGTCAGTGCGGCCGAACCGCTTAATTCCGGTCAGACCACCTATGTCGACAACAATGGCAACACCCAACATATCGTTGACCAAAAGCAGTTGTTCCAATTTAACTTTGGGCAAAATTTCTAAGCAAAGATATAGGGCAAGACAAGCTTATCGCCTATAATCAGAACCCTAACTTAAAAAACCCATTTATTTATCATCTATCCGGAGATCGTTTTAACAATGAAAATGAAACTTGCATTATTTTTGGGGCTGTCTTTGGCGGCAAACGCGAGCTTTGCCGATTTAAAAATAGGCTTTGTCAATATCCCCGCCGTGCTTGAAAAAGCGCCACAAGCGGAAAAAGCCAAAAAACGCCTGGAAATGGAGTTTTCACCCCGTGACAAACAGTTGCTGGCGCAACAAAAAGAAATCCAAAGCAAAGAAGAGCGCATGACACGTGACGGGACGGTCATGAGCGAATCCGAACGCAACAACTTGGAAAAGGAAATACTGAATAAAAAAAGGGATGCGAAAAGATCGCAACAAGAATTTAGCGAAGACTTCAACGCCCGCCGCAATGAAGAATTGGGCAAATTACAAAGCCGCATTGTTGAGGCCATCCGCTTGATTGCCAAAGACCAAAATTTTGATCTGTTGCTGACCGATGGTGTCATTTACGCCAGCGAACAAATAGACGTAACCGCTCAGGTGCAGCAAAAACTGATGACCCTTCCCGAGTAATATCGCCCGACCAGTTTTTCCATCTGCTCATGACACTTCCAATAATAACAATATGTCTGCAATATTAGATATTTTACAAATACAAGAATTTTTACCGCACCGCTATCCTTTTTTGCTGGTTGATAAAGTGATCGAATGCGAGCCTGGGGTACGTTTGCTGGGTGTCAAAAATGTCACCTATAACGAACCATTTTTTCAGGGGCACTTTCCGCAAAAACCGATTATGCCAGGCGTATTGATTTTGGAAGCATTGGCCCAAGCCACTGGTTTGCTGGCCTCTGAAACGGCAGGTGATGAGCTGGATGGCATGATTTACTACTTGGTGGGCATCGACAAAGCAAAGTTCAAACGCCCCGTCATACCGGGCGACCAACTGATGCTGGAAGCACGATTCATTAAAAGCAAACGTAATATCTGGGCGTTTGAATGTCAGGCGGAAGTGGACGGCGAATTTGTTGCCAGTGCCGAAATCCGTTGTGCAGCCGTGGTGGACTAATTTGATTGACCCAACTGCAAGAATAGACAGCCGTGCAGAACTCGCCGATGATGTCGTCGTCGGCGCCTATTCGGTCATTGGCCCGGAGGTGACCATTGCCGCCGGTACGGTGATCGCCTCGCATGTGGTCATTAAAGGCCCCACCAGCATCGGACGGCACAACCGCATTTACCAATTTGCCTCCCTCGGTGATGACCCGCAAGACAAAAAATATGCGGCGGAAATCACCCGCCTGGAAATTGGCGACCGCAACACCATCCGCGAATATGCTTCCATGCATCGCGGCACCTTCCAAGACCATAGCGTAACGCAAATCGGCAACGACAATCTGTTCATGGCCTATACCCACGTGGCCCATGATTGCGTGATAGGCGACCATGTCATCATGGCTAATGGCGCCTCTCTAGCGGGGCATGTGCGGCTAAACAGCCATGCCATTTTAGGTGGTTTTACGTTAGTGCATCAGTTCACCCAGATTGGCCAATACAGCTTTGCCGCTATGGGCAGTGCCATCACCCAAGACATTCCACCCTTTATCATGGTCGGCGGGCGGCCCACCCGTCCGCATGGCATCAATTCCGTCGGTATGGAACGCAACGGCATCAGCGCCGAAGATATCCGCCTTATCAGAAAAGCCTATAAGCTCATTTACAAAATGAATTTGCGCTTGGAAGATGCCATAGACCAAATGGAAGACTTGGCGGCCGACAGCAAAGAAGTGTCACAAATGGTCAGCTTCTTGCGTAACGTCAACCGTGGCATTTTGCGCTGACCCCACAAACCCCAGTGACCACCTGCTAATTGCCGGTGTGGACGAAGCAGGCCGGGGGCCATGGGCCGGGCCGGTCATGGCTGCGGCAGTCATACTCGACCCCAAGCATCCTATTGCAGGACTTGCCGACTCCAAAACCCTCAGCGAAAACAAACGCGAAGCCCTTGCCCCACTGATTAAATCCCACGCCCTAAGCTGGGCCATAGCAGCAGCCAGCGTCGAAGAAATAGACCGCCTCAACATCCTGCAAGCCACCTTATTGGCCATGCAACGCGCAATTGCCGGACTGCACCGACAACCCGACCAAGCCTTGATCGACGGCAACCGCTGCCCACCACTCAACATCCCCGCCCAAGCCATCATCAAGGGCGATAGCAAAATTGCCGCCATCAGTGCCGCCTCTATCTTGGCAAAAGTGGCGCGTGACCATTTGATGCATGAGTATCACCAACAATACCCTAATTTTGCTTTCCATCAGCACAAAGGTTATGGCACTAAGCAACATTTGGCGGAGCTGCAAACCTTTGGTGTATTGCCTATACACCGTAGAAGTTTTAAGCCGGTTGCGGTGCAGTTGGGCAATAAGCGCCTTGTGCCGGAATGCTAGGATGTTGTGTGATGCTAGGGACTATAGTGTAAACTTGCGCTACCCCAATGGATGGGCATTGTCATGGTTTATCGCCATGAAGCTATCGCCAAAAATGGCAATCTTTGGATAAAATAGCGGTTATTTCTAGCAACGGCTGATAACGGTCGGGGCATCACTTTCATTCAGAAACAGTCATGTCAGAACAAAACCCTATACAAGCTTCATTAAGCCGGTTAAGAAATTACATTAACCAGCAAATTATTGGCCAAGATGTATTGGTTGAGCGGATGCTGATCGGCTTGCTTGCTAATGGCCATTTATTGGTGGAAGGTGCGCCGGGTTTGGCAAAAACGCGTGCTATCAATGTCTTGAGCAAAACCATTCAAGGTGATTTCCACCGTATCCAGTTTACCCCCGATTTGTTGCCTGCCGATTTGACCGGTACGGAAATTTACCGCCCGCAACAAGGCACGTTTGAGTTTCAGCAAGGGCCATTGTTCCATAACCTGATCTTGGCTGATGAAATCAACCGTTCGCCCGCCAAGGTGCAGGCGGCATTGTTGGAGGCAATGGCAGAACGGCAAATCACCGTGGGGCAAGCAACCTATCCGTTACCCGAGTTGTTTATGGTGATGGCGACGCAAAACCCGATTGAGCAGGAAGGCACTTATCCGTTGCCAGAAGCGCAATTGGATCGTTTTCTGCTGCATGTGAAAGTTGATTATCCCAGTGCGGAGCATGAAAAAGCCATTTTGCATTTGGTGCGTGCCGAAGCCAAACAGACGGACAAAACAACAGCCGAGGCGTTTGAGCCGATCAGCCAAGACACCTTGTTTGCGGCCCGCAATCAGGTTTTGGATGTCTATATGGCGGAACAATTGGAAGATTATCTGCTGCAAATTGTGTTGGCGACGCGCAACCCCGGTGTTTATGGCCAAGATTTGGCAGGTTGGCTGCAATACGGGGCTAGCCCTCGCGCCAGCATTGCCCTAGACCGTTGCGCCCGGGCCAAAGCGTGGTTGGCACAGCGTGATTTTGTCGGCCCTGATGACATTCAGGATATGGCTTTCGATGTGTTGCGCCACCGCTTGATTTTGTCTTATGAGGCTGAGGCGGAAGGGATCAGCACCGACCATGTCATTAAAACCTTGTTGGCGCGGGTTGCTGTACCTTGATGCGTGCCGCCCGAACAATTGCCGCCCATGAGCGGGTTGCGGTTTCCTTAAAAGCTCTGGTTGATTTGGCGCAACCCGCCGCGCTGCTAAAACCCTATCGCCAAGGCAAACGCGCCCAACAAAGCGGGCTGTATTTGTCGCGCTTTAAAGGCAGGGGCATGGAGTTTGAGGAAGCACGCATTTATCAGCCAGGGGACGATATCCGCAGCATCGATTGGCGGGTCACGGCGCGGACTGGCAGAGCGCATACCAAGGTGTTCCGTGAGGAGCGCGAGCGACCGGTTTTTATTTCGGTGGATCATCGGGCCACCATGAATTTCGCCACCCGTGGCGTGTTCAAATCGGTGTTGGCGGCAAAATTGGCGGCTTTGTTGGCGTGGACCGCACAGCATCATGGCGACAGGATAGGCGGGCAATTGTTTTCTGAACAGCTATGCCGCGAACTTAAGCCGCAAAGCGGTAAGGCGGGGGTGCTACATTTTTTGAATGCCTGTGTGTCGGGTTGCCCCAGCATGGCTACGGATGGCAAGCCCGCCATCACTTTGGATACCGTCTGGGCCCGGCTGAGCCAACATGCCCGCCCGGGCAGTTTGGTTTATATCATCAGCGATTTCCGTGGCCTTAATCATCAGGCAGAAATTCATCTGGCCAAATTGTCGCAGCATTGTGCGGTGGTGCTGCTGTTTCTTTATGATCCGTTAGAAAGCCAGTTGCCCGATAAAGGCCGCTATCGGTTCACCGATGCGGGGCGTGAGGTGGTGATTGATGCCGCCGACCAGCAACGCTTGCTGGCTTATCACCAGCGCTTTGCCGAACGTTTGCAGCATGTGCAGGCACTTGCCAAAAAAATGAATTTGGGTTTTATGCAATGCAGCACATTAGATGACCCTTTGCAGGTTTTGAAATAATGCCAGCCAATAGCCTTCCGTTAAGAGATATCCACCTGCCCGAAGCCATTGGCTGGTGGCCGCCCGCTATCGGCTGGTGGCTGCTGTTGGTGCTAGTGCCGTTGCTGGCGGCACTGCTGTTTTATATGTTCCGGCGGATTACCCGCAAAACGGCGCTTAAAACCGCCAAAAAATGTTTGGCGGCACTGAAGCAAGACACTTCGCTGGACGAACGGCAAAAATTGGTTGAACTGTCCGCTTTGCTGCGCCGCATGGCCATAAGCATAGCACCTAGGGAGCAAGCAGCGGGGTTGACAGGGCAAGCTTGGCTGGCTTTGCTCGACCGCCCGTTACCCGATGCACCCTTTAGTAACGGCATTGGCCGTTTGTTAGTGGATGCGCCGTACCAGCAGCACGCACCTAGCCGTGCCGAGCTTGACCAGTTGTTGCAGTTGGCGGAAAAATGGCTTGATAAGTGCCACAAAGCCCCCCCTAAACCATACGGAAGGAAGCCAATATGATGCACTTGCTATGGCCTTGGCTGTTGGCGGCTTTGCCGTTGCCGCTATTAGTGCGTTGGTGGTTGCCACCGCTGTTGGCGGGTGGTGACCAAGCGGCGCTTAAAGTGCCTTTTCTGGATGATTTTGCTTATGCCGAAACGCAGAAGATAAGCACACCGCAAAAACAATGGCCGCTGCAATGGGCTGCGCTGGCTTGGTGTTTACTGGTGCTTGCCGCCAGCCGTCCGCAGTGGTTAGGTGAGCCTATCGAACAAGCCGTTAGCGGACGTGATCTGATGCTGGCGGTGGATTTGTCCGGCAGTATGGAAGCTGAAGATTTTTTCATCAATAAAAAAGCCGTTGACCGTCTGACCGCCGCCAAATGGGTGGCAGGGGATTTTATCGGGCGGCGCACCGGCGACCGCATTGGCCTGATTTTGTTTGGTAGCCAAGCCTATTTACAAACACCACTGACTTTTGACCGTAAAACGGTGCTGACCTTGCTGAATGAATCGGCTCTGGGGCTGGCGGGTGAAAACACCGCCATTGGTGATGCCATAGGCTTGGCGGTCAAGCGTTTAAAAGACCAGCCCACGGATAGCCGCGTATTGATATTAATGACTGACGGGGCCAATACCGCGGGTGAAATAGCACCACTGAAAGCCGCCGAGCTGGCGGCGCAAAACCACTTGAAGATTTACACCATTGGCATTGGTGCGGATGAAATGATCGTGCGCAGTTTTTTTGGTAGCCGCAAAGTCAACCCATCAGTTGATTTGGATGAAAACGCTCTGGTGAAAATTGCCGAAAGCACGGGGGGGCGGTATTTCCGTGCCAGAAACACCGATGAACTGAGCAATATTTATTTGTTGCTCGACCAATTGGAGCCGGTCGAAAAGGACAAGCAGTTTTTTCGCCCACAAAGCGAGTTGTTCTACTGGCCCTTGTCCTTGGCTTTGCTGGTGGCAGGCGGCATTGGTTTGGCAAAGCTGAGGTGGTGATGGAATTAAGCGATTTTCATTTTATCAGGCCATTATGGCTGTTGGGGCTGATACCACTGGTTGCCGTGGTTTGGCTGAGCTGGCGTAAAAAATGGCGGATCGGCAATTGGCAAGCCGTTTGCGATACCGATTTGTTGCCTTATTTATTGCAGGATAATGCCAGCAGCCTGCACAAGAAAGGCTATGCGCCGCTGGCATTGGCAGCTTTATCGGCACTGCTGGCGGTCATCAGTTTGGCAGGGCCCACTTGGCAGCGATTGCCCACGCCCGTGTTCAGAAACGAATCGGCGTTGGTGATCGCCTTGAATTTGTCCATTACTATGGATGCAGCCGATATTACGCCTAGCCGCTTGGTGCGGGCGAGGTATAAGATCGCCGACTTGCTAAAACGCCGTAAAGACGGGCAGACTGCCTTATTAGTCTATGCGGGCGATGCTTTTGTGGTGACGCCACTGACCACGGACGGCGAAACCATTATCAGCCAGTTGCCCGCACTGACTACGGACATCATGCCTAGCCCCGGCAATAACTTGGATGTGGCACTAAAAAAAGCCGATGACCTGTTCCGGCAGGCGGGTTTGACCAAAGGCCAAATTATTGTTGTGACCGATACAGTCGATTTGCAGAAAACCCAAGACATTGCCGGGCAGAGTGCTAAAGCCGGTTATAACGTATCGGTTTTGGCAGTCGGCACCAAACAGGGCGCACCTATTGCCGCGCCTAGCGGTGGTTTTTTAAAAGACCGGCAAGGCACCATTGTGATACCCAAGTTGCAAGCGGACAATTTGCGCAAATTGGCCAGTAGCGCAGGCGGCACTTATCAGGCGATCACCACCAATGACAGTGATGTACAAGCATTGCTGGGTTATACCGACCAAGCCCGCGTATCATCAGAGGGTGCTAAAGAAGATAAGCTGACCTTGCAACAATGGGACGATAAAGGCCCGTGGCTGGTGCTGGTGGTGTTGCCATTGGCGGCATTGTTGTTCAGGAAAGGGCTGTTGTGCTGGCTATTGCTGATGTTGCTGCCCTTGCCCAAAAACACCTATGCCCTAACTTGGCAGGAATTATGGCAAACCAAAGACCAGCAGGCGCAAGCCGCTTATCAGCAACAACAATATGATAAGGCGGCAGAATGGTTTGATAACTCCGATTGGAAGGCGGCGGCGCAATACAAGGCGGGGGCTTACGATAAGGCAGAAACGACCTTGAATAGCCCGGCATCAGCCACCAGTGCCTATAACTTGGGCAATGCCTTGGCGCAATCGGGCAAATTGCAGGAAGCCATTAAGGCTTATGATAAGGCCTTGGCACTTAAACCTGATGATGAAGATGCCAAGTATAATAAGGCTTTAGTAGAAAAAGAACTGCAAAAGCAACAACAGGACAGCCCACAGCAAAAAAGCCAAAAAGACAGACAACAAGACCAGCAGCCAGAAGGCCAATCAGGACAACAGCAAGATCAACAGGACAAAGGCGGAGAGCCAAAAGCCAGCGACAACGACCAAAAACCTGAACAGAAGCCGGAACAATCAGGTGACCAATCCGAAGCCAAACAAGCCGACCAGCAACCGGCCGGGCAAGACAAACAACAGGGTGAAGAAAAACAGGCACAGCCAGCATCCCCTCAGGAAACGCAGCAGCCTAAAGAAACGCCAAACCAAAAGCCCAAATATGCTTCAGAAGCCCAGCAATTGTCAGCCGAACAACAACAAGCCAACGAACAATGGCTAAAACGTATCCCCGATGACCCTTCCGGTTTGCTGAAACGTAAATTTAAATATCAATACGGGCAGCGCCGACCCGTGCAATAGGGCGGCGATTAGCTAGGGGAGGCTGGCCGCTGCAACGCCAATGTTACAAATTTACACGGGTACTGGCCACTTTTAAAACACGCGCTTAGGCACACTAGCCTTTGCAAGGCAACTTACTAGGCAAGCAGGGCTTTTAGCGGTTATGATAATAAGGTGACAGCAGCATACACAAGCTGGCCCAAACGACCAACTTGCCCGTAATATTTTGTTTGCCTTTACTGCAGCGGGCGCAATAGGTTTGCCCCAGGCATTTGACCTTGATGACGGAGATTGAAATGGCTATATCACTAAACAAAGGCGGCAATATCAGCCTGTCTAAAACCGACCCTAACTTAAAGAATATCATTGTGGGTCTGGGCTGGGATGCAAGGCCCACTGATGGTGCTGATTTTGACTTGGATGCCAGTGCTTTTATGGTCAAGGACGATGGCAAAGTACGCTCAGACAGCGACTTTATCTTTTATAACCAAATGCGTTCCACTTGCGGTTCAGTGGAACATACCGGCGACAACCGCACCGGTGCAGGCGACGGCGACGATGAGGCATTAATTGTTTTGCTCGACAAAGTGCCGCCGGACATCCAAAAAATTGCCTTTACCGTCACTATCCATGAGGCCGATATGCGCCGGCAAAATTTTGGGCAAGTGTCCAATGCTTATGTGCGGATCGTCAATAAAGACAACAATAATGAAGTGGCCCGCTACGATTTGAGCGAAGATGCCTCCATAGAAACGGCAATGATCTTTGGCGAAATCTACCGCCACAGCGGCGAATGGAAATTCCGTGCCGTAGGCCAAGGCTATGCAGGTGGTTTGGCGGCATTGGCACGCCAATATGGCATCAATGTTTAACCGTGTTTTTTAACATCAAAAATAACTATATTTAGGAAACCAACATGGCAATATCACTGACTAAAGGCGGCAACGTCAATTTGAGCAAAGAAGCCCCAGGGCTTAACAAAATTATCGTAGGACTGGGCTGGGATGCCCGCGCCACTGATGGCGCTGATTTTGATTTGGATGCCAGCGCGTTTTTGGTGAAAGCCGATGGCAAAGTGCGTTCTGACAGCGATTTTTGCTTCTTCAACAACAAGCTGGCGGGCGACGGCGCGGTGCATCATTTGGGTGATAACACCACCGGTGCTGGCGAAGGTGATGACGAGGTAATCAAGGTTGAATTGTCCAAAGTCCCTGCTGAACTCGACAAAGTGGTGTTTTCCGTCACTATTTATGATGCGGAAACACGCAAACAAAATTTTGGCCAAGTCAATCATGCTTTCATCCGTATCGTCAATGAAGAAGGCGGTCAAGAAATTGCCCGTTACGATTTAAGCGAAGACGCGTCAATTGAAACCGCGATGATCTTTGGCGAAATTTACCGTGCCGGTGCAGAATGGAAATTCAAAGCGGTCGGTCAAGGGTTTGCCGGTGGCTTGGGGCCGTTGGCACACTCATTCGGTGTAAACGTCTGACCACTCAACCATCCACTCTAGCAACAGGCAGTCATCATGGGCATTAATTTACAAAAAGGCCAAAAAATATCGTTGGCAAAAGAATCCGGCGGCAGCCTAAGCAAAGTCGTTATGGGCTTGGGTTGGGACGCCAAAAAATCTCCCAGCAAAGGTGGGATGCTAGGCGGCTTGTTCGGTGGCGGCGGCAGTAGCGAAGCCATTGACCTGGATGCATCCTGCGTACTGTTTGATGATGCCAACAAAGCCGTAGACTTTGTCTATTTTGGCCAGCTAAAAAGCAAAGACGGCAGCATCACCCATACCGGCGACAACCGCACCGGCGAAGGCGACGGTGATGACGAGCAAATTTTGGTGGACTTGGATAAAGTGCCCGCCAACATCAAATCACTGGTGTTTACCGTCAATTCCTTTACCGGACAAACCTTTGACGCGGTTGAAAATGCTTATTGCCGTATTGTCGATTGCAGCAGCAAAGCCGAAGTGGCCCGTTATACGCTCAGCTCACAAGGCTCGCACACCGCACAAATTATGGCCAAAATCTACCGTCATAACGGTGAATGGAAAATGCACGCCATTGGCGAAAACGGCACGGGACGCACCCTAGAAAACCTGTTGCCACAAATTGCTATGCATTTGTAACCGTACATGAGAGTTTGGTTCAACAAAACTTTTTCCACTATCAGCGCGGTCTTTAACAACCTTCGTCTGGCCGGAAAGCCGGGCGAAGTGACCATTGTCTGCACCCATAACCACCCTACCGCGTCGGCCTTTGTTGCCGCTGACGAATACTATCTGGAACCCAATGGGCTGGATAGCGAAGCCTACCTCGCATGGTGCTTGGAGTTTTGCCAAAGCCACCGTATTAGCCTGTTTTGGCCTGGCAAAGAAGCGCAGTTTATCAGCCAACACCAAGCCGCATTTAATGCCATTGGCACGCAACTGTTGTTGGTTGCCGGGTCTGACACGCTGGCCTTGCTGGATAACAAAGCGGCGTTTTACGCCGCCTTACCCCCTGATATCGCGCAAACAATGGAGTTTGTGGCGGTTGAAAATTTGGATGCTTTCGACCGTGCCGTACTGGACTTGTCAACCCGCCATAACAGCTTATGCGTAAAACCGGCGGTGTCGGTGTTTGGGCTGGGCTTCCGTGTACTGGACACCGAACGCGACAGCATCACCCATTTGCTTAAGGGGGTGGAATACCAAATCCCGTTATCTGAACTGCGCCTGGGTTTGTTCAACAACCCTGATTTTGATACTTTGCTGGTGATGGAACACTTGGCAGGACCAGAATGGAGTGTCGATTGTGTAGGCCAGCATGGGCAGTTGCTGTGTGCCGTGCAACGCAAAAAATCGTTACGCGCCGGGCATGGGCAACTAATTGACAATAACGCCGAAATCCAAGACATGGTGCAACGTTTGACGGCTTATTACCAACTGAATGGTATTTTTAACATCCAGTTTAAGGAAGGCGTGGACGGCCCGCGCTTATTAGAAATTAACCCCCGCCCTTCCGGTGGCTTTGGCATGGCTTGTTTGGCAGGGGTAAACCTCGCCAAGCTGGTTTTACAGGCCATTAAAGACGAGACCATTAGCGTGCCCGATATTTTATATGGCCTAAAAGTGACAGAAGTGGCGATGCCAGTGGTGTTGCGGGATGATGTTCAATAGGCGTTAGCCCTGTAAATAATGCGCGCCAACATATCAAAAAGATCGCTTTTTTCGGCAGCCATTATTTTCTGTATTGCCGCCAACGGGTCTTTGCCAAGGCTCTGTTATGCCAAGCCTGCCAATAACGCCTTACAGCAGTCCGATGCGCCCCCATAGGCCAAGCAATGCTGGTCAGCCTTTAAAAAACGCAGGCAATTTCCCAGACAAGGTTTCCATGAATTCGTACACGAGCATAACTTGGAATATGCCAGTTATCATTTAACCACTGCCACTTATTCAACCATCAGCCATGAAACCACCTTATTTTTTCTGTCCCTTGGCAAAATGGGCAATAACTGCCGCTTGTGCCGGATTACTGCTGGCATCCCCAAGCTTGCAAGCCAACGGCATACAGCCGTTGGACATTGGCAACCGCGAAAGGCTGTTGGTATTGGCCCCGCACCCTGATGATGAAACCCTCAGTGCTGCCGGTGTTGCCCAACAAGTTTTCGCCCGTGGTGGCACTGTGCGTAACGTGGTGGTCACTGCGGGTGATGCTTATGTGGGCGCGGTGATAAGCGAAACCGGCAAAAGCAACCCGTCCAAAGCGGATTATTTAAATTACGGTGAAAAACGCCTGGAAGAATCACGCCGTGCCGCCCACGTGTTGGGCAAAGGCTTCACCCATCTTGATTTGTTAGGTTTTTCTGACGGCTCGATCTACCCTATGCTGGTGTCACATTGGGGGCTGACCCACCCAGAAAAATCGGAATATACCGGCTTTAGCCATGTGCCTTATAAAGAAGCGGAAGATCGGGGCATAGCCCAAGATGGCGAATTGCTGCGTAATCAACTGGTGGACATACTTAGGGCAACCCAACCCACACTGATTGTATTCCCCGATGTGATGGAAAACGATTCCGACCATGCCGGTTTGGGTATGTTTGCCTTGCTGGCCATTAACGACTGGCTGGAACATGCCCCAAGACCAGAACCCAAGCCGCGCTTGTTGGCTTACCTAATCCATTGGCAACACGGTTGGCCACCCGGTTCCAGTGCCATTCAGCCGATGGATTTAAGCGACCAACCGCTTTTTTTGCCGGATGACTTGCCATTCAGGGGACTTACCCGCACCTGCTTGGATTTAAGCGTGGCACAACGTAACCTAAAACGCCAAGCTTTGGCGCAATACCAAACCCAGCAACGCGCTATGGGGTCGTTTTTGGCCGCTTTTATCCACAGCAACGAATGCTTCACCGAACTAAAAGCCGCTGACAGCCGGGGTATTAGCAATGTGGTCAAGCAGTGGCAACACGTCAGGAAATCGTTTGACACGCACCCTATCAGCCGACGAAAAATTTGGCGGCTTAATTGACCGTAATCACCCTATTCAGCGTGTTTTTAGCAGCGGCAGCAAGCTTTGTGTTGTAATTTTCTATACAATAATGTGTGTTAATCTTCCATACAGAGGAGTATTGCCATGCACTTTGAACAAACTGGAGAAACCGTTTCCGTTTCCATCAACATCCGCGCTAAGGCAAGGCAGCGCGATCTCATCGACCAAGCAGCCGATCGACTGGGATCGTAGCCGGTCTGATTTTATGCTGGAGGCGGCTTGCCGGGAAGCGCAAGATGTTTTGCTCGACCAGACCTTTTTCACCGTCGATGCAGGCACTTTTACCCAATTTCAGGCATTGCTTGACAAGCCTTTACCACCTACTGACAAGCTTCGCCGATTGCTCAAGACAAAAGCCCCTTGGGAGCAATGATTTCACCCAACCTTATACCGCCCGCACCAATCACTCGCGAGCTGGTGTTGTCCAATTTCGACTGTGGCGAATACACCCTAAATGAATGGCTCAGAAGCGGAACCCGACTAACTCAAAATAATGAAAAAAGACTGGCTAATTTTTAGCATCCAAGCTTGTTGACGGCTGTTTCAAAGGTCAGCCAGACTTACGCTGCAACAACTGGAATATATCCATATCAATCAAGCCGAAGGCGATAATCCACAAGCTGGCATCATAGACGTCCAACCAAGCTGATTGCCATGCCCACGCCACCACCACGCCGATCAGGCCCAAAAATACCAGCACGCTTGCCAGCCAATAGCTACGCTTAAATTGCCGCACTTTAGCGGGCCAACGCGCCTCTGTTTCCAGCAAGGCAATCAGTGCGAACCACAACAACTCGTTGGTCACTTCCAACCATTCCTTGACTTGCAGATAGCGCAAAAAAACACCTATTATGATGGCAATCAGCACATTCCTGATGTGTTGCTGGCGCTGTGCCGATAATATTATTGGCGAGGTGACAGCGTTTTGTAGCTCATAAAACACCAGCAGCAAAAGCCAAGCCAATGTGTCCAGACTGTTGGCCAATGAGCCGTAGTAGCCATAGGCGATCACATTGACCGCCAGTAATGCCACGATCAGCAGCTTGTGGCAAGGATAGGGCAATACGGGAAAGAAGGAGGACATGCTTAAACCCCATTACGGTGCGGATGGTTTTACGCTAATGCGCTAGGCGGGCTTCTATTGTTGGGTTACCGGCATGAGGCCAGCAAAGCTACCCGCCCAACAAATCCCAAACCGGCAACACGCCGGGCGGCAAAGCTGCCAGTTTGCCCAGCTCCACCCACTGGTTGTCCGGGCTATGGAAGTCCGAACCGACCGACCCCGCCAAGCCAAAGCGTTTGGCGTAGCTGGACAAGGTATAAATCTCGTCAGGGTTGTAATGGCCGGTGACCACCTCCATGCCTTGCCCGCCCATTTGTTTGAAGGCATCCAGCAAACGGCGCATCCAACTCGCAGTCAGGCTATAGCGCAACGGGTGCGCCAAAACCGCAACGCCACCCGCTCCGGTTATCCAGCCCAGCACTTGTTCCAGTTCCGCCCACGGGGTCGGCACATACGCCGATTTGCCTTTGGCCAAGTAGCGGTCAAAAGCATCTTGCTGGCTGTTGACGTGGTGTTGCGAGAGCAAAAAATCGGCAAAATGGGAGCGCGTGATCATGCCCTCTCCGGCGGCTTTTTTGACCGCATCCAACGCCCCGGCAATGCCTTTTTTTTCCAGTTTTTCGGCCATTTTCTCCGCCCTGAGCAAACGGATGTTTTGCAAGTTATGGGTGGCCTCAGCCAGCGCTGGATAGGCGGGGTCTATGCCTAAGCCAACCACATGCAAGCATTTGTTTTGCCACTGGCAAGACAGCTCTATGCCCGGTATCAGCCGCACCCCTTTGTCAGCAGCGGCCTGTTGGGCTTCCGCCAGCCCGCCGGTGGTGTCATGGTCGGTCAACGCCAAATCGGTCACGCCGTGACTGTGCGCCCTTAACACCAGTGCGCGGGGTGACAATGCGCCATCTGAAGCGGTCGAGTGGCAATGTAAATCATAAACCTTGGCATCCATTATTGATATTCTCCATACAGTTTGGCGTATAAGCCATTTTGGTTGATCAGTGTTGCGTGTGGGCCTTGTTCGCAAATTTTGCCTTGTTCAAACACATATACATGATCGGCCTGCCGCACCGCGCTAAGCCGATGGGCAATAATAATAGTGGTGCGCCCTTTCAGGAATTCAGCCAATGCCAAGTGCAACTTGTATTCCGTTTCGCTATCCAATGCCGAAGTGGCTTCATCCAGTATCACCACTTTAGGGTCCGCAACAATCATACGCGCCAATGCCATACGCTGGCGTTGCCCGCCGGACAAGCGCATCCCATGCCGACCGATGACCGTATCCAAACCCGCTGGCAGGTCTTGCACGGCATCCGCCAATTGGGCGATCGCCAGCGCCTCCCACATGGCAGGGTCGCTGGCGGCACGGCCTAGCGTCAAATTAGCACGGATAGTGTCATTAAACAAAATGGGGTGTTGCAGCACCGTCACCACATTTTCCCTGACCACATCCAAGCCAATTTGGTCTATCGGCACATCATCAAAATAAATCTGCCCCGATTTTATCGGATATAGACCAATCAAGGTTTGCACCAAGGTTGATTTGCCGCCGCCACTCGCGCCCACCAACGCCACCTTGTCACCCGCCCGGATATGCAGGTTAATGCCATTAAGGATGGTGTCCTCGCCATAACTAAAATGCAGGTTTTCCACCCGCACCGAAACGGTTTTTTGGTTCAGGAAGGGGTTGGCAACATGCGGATAATCGGGTTCTTGCTGCAAGGCTTGCAGCCGGTTAATGCGCACTAACGCCGCTTTGGCAGAATAAAACGCGTATTGGATGCTCAGCACCTCTTGTACTGGCCCCATCATAAACCACAAATAACCAAACACCGCCAGCATTTGCCCGATGCTCAGATCAGAGTAAAACACCATCAGCATGGCACAGGCGCGGAACACATCAAAACCGAACAAAAACACTAAAAAGCTTAACCGTCCGGCGGCATCGCTTTGCCATGCATAAGCGACTGAGGAATCCTTAACCATCCCGGCAGAAGCGATTAATTGCTTGCAATAATAGTGTTCGCGGTTGCTGGCGCGGATTTGATGGATTGCTTCCAGCGTTTCGGTCAAGGCCTGCTGGAACACTTCATAAGCGCTGTTTTCTTTGGCTTTTAAATTTTTTACCCGACCACCAATGACGCGCGTAAAATAAATCACCAACGGGTTCAACAACAGGATGAACAGCCCCAATTGCCAATGCATCCACAATAAAATGACCGCCGTACCAATAATGGTCAGTAAGGCGATCAACAGCTTGCTGAGTGTGCTGCCAATAAAGTTATCCAGTGTATCCAAATCCGTCACCAAATGGGTGACCACCGTACCCGTACCCAAGCTTTCGTATTCGGACATGGAGATGGTCTGCAAATGGCCGATCAGGTTTTTGCGGATCATAAACACCACCTCTTTGGACAACACCGAAAATTGCCGCAGTTGGATGGTGTTAAAAACAATTGAAACAATACGCAACAGCAAACTTGCCAACAACACCGCAGCAATATAAACAACCGGTATATGCCAATCAGGCGGGGTAAATTGATTGATGAAACCAAGCACATGACCCGGTTTGTTGAGCAATACCTCGTCAACCAGCAACGGCATCAACAGCGGCACCGGCACACTGGCAAGGGTGGCAAGCAGGGCGACCAAATGGGCGTAAAACAAGCGTTTCTTATGCCGTAAAGCAAGCTTTCTGATGGCTTTCCATGAATAGGGGGTGGCAGGAGCAGAAGGCACGGCAGTGGTCAAATCAATAGTGTGTTTGTTGTCCATTGTAGCACCGCGCCATTATATTAAGCCAAACTGAAAAATGCCGGGCACTGCTGATAGCCCCCAGCCGCTGCAAATTATTTCACACAGCACTTATTCTAAACAGCCACCCTATCCGCCAAAAAGCTTAAATGTTAGAATCCCCTCCATCACCATCAATCTGAAAAGGAAAATATGAGCAAAATTACTATCGAACATAACCCAAGTCCAGAACGGCTAAAAGAACTTGGCGTTTCCAGCTGGCCTATTTGGGAAAAAGAAGTGTCAAAGTTCCCGATTGATTTTGATGAAACAGAAACCGCCTACGTGCTGGAAGGCGAAATTATAGTGACCCCGGCCGGTGGCGAGCCAGTGACCATAGTACCCGGTGATTTGGTGATGTTCCATGCCGGTTTGGATAGCCAGTGGGAAGTGGTCAAACCGTTACGCAAACACTATCATTACGATTGATAGGGTGGCTGGTTAGCCCGCTAAAAAGCAAAAAAGGCATTCATACTGGATGCCTTTTTTATGGCGGCTAGCGAAGCCGCTTTATTTGCGTAAAAAAATATTGGCCAGCAAAGAACCTAGCAAACTGACCGCAATCATTGAGGTGATTGGTATAAAGACCCTGCTGTTGGCGTTTTCAATATTGATATCGCCAGGCAAGTTGCCGAACCAACTGACCAGCCAAGGCGCGTAACGCAACACCAGCCCCAGCACAATAATAGCAGCACCCAAACTTATTAATAGTTGGCTAAAACTCATAGACACGCTCCTGTCAGCCTTAAAATAACCGGATTATTGTGCTGTAGCATCCACCTGATAAACTTAATGTCAAGCCTATTTAATGCCCCTAACGGATATTACCTAAACGACCAAGCCTTTGACGGCCAATAAACACTCTGCCAAGTGTGGTCGCTCAAGTGTGAGCAACCCTGTTAAGGCAGCGATGCCCGTACAGGCAACAAGAGATTAACCATGCCGGACGATAATAATAATTATTTAAATAGCAGCAATTACGGTTTTGATCCTAGCTACGGCTATTCATTGGCACAGTTGCTGACTGTGCCAACGCCGCGCGAGCCTAAAGACTTTAAGGATTTTTGGCAAGCCCGTTACCAGCAAGCCCTGTTGCAAAAACCGCAACCGCGCCTTAAGGCGTTGGACTATCCGCACCCAGATTGGCGAATTTTTGCCGTTAGTTACAGTTCCACCGATAATTTTCCCATACATGGCTGGTTGCTGTTGCCAAAGACAGGTATCATCAAGCGGGGCTTTGTCATCGGGCATGGTTATGGTGGTCGGGATGCACCGGATTTCCATTTGCCCTTTAAAGATGCCGCCTTGCTGTTCCCTTGCTTCCGTGGCCTGTCGCTCAGCACTTGCAAAGGCATATCGGCAGACCCCTATTGGCATGTGCTGCACAATATCGACCAGCATGACCGCTATATCCTAGGCGGTTGCGTAGAAGATATTTGGCTTGCCGTTAGCGCCCTGTTGACCTTATTCCCTAAGCTAAGCGGGCATCTGGGCTATTTGGGCATCAGCTTTGCAGGCGGCATAGGCGCGTTGGCGTTGGCATGGGACGGACGCATTGCGCGTGGGCATTTAAATGTGCCCACCTTTGGCAATCAGCCGTTACGCCTGAAACTGCCCACCCAAGGCAGCGCCCACAGTGTGCAACAGTATTACCAAAGCCACAAAAAACAGACCTTACAGGTGTTGCGTTACTTTGATGCGGCATTGGCGGCCAAACATATCGCCCAGCCCATGCATTGCGCTTGCGCCCTGTTTGACCCGTGCGTCGCCCCACCCGGGCAATTTGCCATTTACAATGCACTGCCTGCCCGCAAACAATTGTTTGTGCTTGATGCCGGGCATTACAGCTACCCCAACCAAGCGCAGCAAGAACAGCTGCTGCTTGAAGAGCTTAACCACTTTTTTGCCCCTCTCGGGTATTAACTTTAAGTCAAACCACTAAACCAGGAGCTTTTTGATGAACCGCGAGTATCACAAGTGGTGGAGTGATAAGTTGCAACGGGATATGGAGTTGCTGATATTTGGCCATGCCGGCGCCAAAGTGCTGGTGTTCCCTTCCCGCGACGGACGTTTTTACGAATATGAAAACTTGGGCATTGTGGAGTCCGTCCGGCACAAAATAGAGCAAGGCTTTTTACAGCTGTACTGCATCGACAGCGTTTATTCGGAAACTTTCTATTGTGGTTGGGCGCACCCCGCCGGACGGGTGTTACGGCATATTGCCTACGAGCAATATATCCTTGATGAAGTCATCCCTTTCATGAACAGGCAAAACCCGCACGAGTGCATCATCTCGCACGGCATCAGCCTGGGGGCTTACCATGCCGCCAATATCGCCTTCCGCCACCCGCACCTGTTCAAAAAGCTGGCGGCTTTTTCAGGCCGCTATGACCTGACCCTGAACATTGAAAGTTTTAGCGACCTGCTGGACGGGTTCTATAACGAAGACATTTACTTCCACACCCCCAGCCATTTTCTGCCCAATTTGACTTGCGGTTGGCATCTGCAACATTTACGGGCCATGGACATTATTTTGGTGATTGGCGCGGAAGACCCGTTTTTGCAAAACAACCAGGAAATAAGCGCCATTTTGGCCAACAAAGGCATTAGCCACCAACTGATTGTCTGGGATGGCCGGGCGCACCGAGGCCGCTATTGGCGAATGATGGCCCCGCTTTATTTGTAACTGGTGTTACGCCGATGGCAAGCTATGAATAAAGCAGCTGATTCCCTGATGGAAGTCGAAGGGAGCTGCTTCCCTCCCTGATTTTTATGTTCATTTCTTGTCCAGAAACTACCCAAATGAAAAGCTCACCCAGCCAAACAATCAACTTGTTACAGTCCTTGGCGTTTCCGGTTATTGCTTGTGCCTTGTCAATACGGTTCTGGGACACCCTTCACCCCTTTGCTTTCTTGTTGTTTTATCCGGCGGTTTTATGTAGTGGTTGGCTGTGCGGGTTGAAGGGCGGTGTGGCTGCCACGGTGCTTTCTGTTGTGCTCATCGCGGTTTTTTTCATGGAACCGTCATCAATCATTGCTCCCGCCAAAGCCATCAGCCTAAATTATGGGGCGTTGGCTATCTTTCTATGTGCAGGTTTTCTGAGTGCTTGGCTGCTACAATTGCAGCGCAAACAAAAGCAATTGCTGGCAATGCAGGAAGAACTGCAGCAGGCATTGGAACAAGCGAACTTGGCGGCAGAACGTTTCACCGTGCTGTTTGAGCGTTCCCCGTTTGGGATTGCCTTGGTTGATTCCCGTAATGGCCAAGTGTTAGAGGTCAACCAACGCGTTGCCGACATCACTGGCCGGACGCGCCAAGAGTTGGCGAAAATTGACTGGATGAGCATCACCCACCCCGATGACATACAAGAGGACTTGGCGCTCTTCGCCAGATTTAGCGCCAGTGAAATGCCCTATTTCCAGAGGAGCAAGCGTTATTTGCAGCCGGATGGATCAATTGTCCAAGCCAATCTAACTGTAGTGTCGGTTAAGGTGGCGGCTGGAGACCCGCCACAACATCTGGCTATAATCCAAGATATGACTCCGCACTTAGCGCTGCAGCAAAACTTGGCAGAATCGCAACAGCAAGCCGATGAGCTGTTTAAATCCCATCAGCAATTACAAACGCTATTTGATGTGGCGGACGTGGGGTTGGCTTTTACTAAAAACCGCACGGTGTATCGTTGCAACCACAAGCTTGAGGTGTTATTGGGCTATCAGCCTGGCGAATTGGTTGGCAAACCTACCCGAGTCTGGTTTTCTGATGAGAAAACGCATCAGCTTATTGGCGAGGAAATCGCCCGCAGCATGGCATCCGGAAAAACCTACGAATTTGAGCTGGATACACTCAGAAAAGACGGCTGCACTTTCAAAAGCCGGATTTTGGTGCAACCTTTCGATAAGCAGAATCTGGAGCTAGGCAACATAGGCATTTTTCAGGACATCACCCAGCAATGGCAAGCCAATCATACGTTGACGCAGCAAAACCACCAACTTAACAGGCTTGCCCAACAACTTTCCCTGGCCAAGGAGGCGGCTGGTCTTGGTATTTGGGTTTTGGATATGGCCAGCGGCCAATTGGAATGGGACAGGGAAATGCGCAAAATCTATGGGGTGGCCCCTGAATATCCAGACAAAGGCATCACTTATGACTTTTGGAAATCTTTCGTGCATCCCGAAGACTGGACAGAAAAGGAAGCCATCGCGAAACAGCGGATTAACCAATCAGGCAGCTTGGAAGAAGCCCAAGATAAGGTCTATCGCATCATCCTGTCAGACGGCACTATCCGTTACATTAATTCCAGGGCATCTATGGAAAATAACGCAACGTGCCAACCCGCCCGCATGATCGGCATCAACATGGATGTCACCCGCTATTATGAGCAACAACAGGCATTACAAACAGCCAAAGACCTGGCGGAGACGGCTAACCAAGCAAAGAGCAGTTTCTTGGCCAATATGAGCCATGAGATCCGCACGCCCATGAACGCCATTATCAACCTGACCGATCTGGCACTGGATTCTGAGCTGACTGCGCAGCAGCGTGATTATCTGGGCCATGTCCAAGATGCCTCCAAGAATTTGCTGGGCATCATCAATGATATTTTGGATTATTCCAAAATCGAGGCGGGCTATTTGCATATCGAATCGGCCCCGTTTTGTTTGGCGGATACCATAGACAGCTCTGCCAACCTGTTCCATGGCCAAATCGCCCAAAAAGGCTTGGCATGGTCGGTGGCTGCGGCAAAGGAGGTGCCGCAACTGCTGCTTGGCGATAGCTTGCGGCTAGGTCAAGTACTGAACAATTTGATTGGCAACGCCGTCAAATTCACCGCGCATGGCAGCATCCGCCTGACTGTTGGGCGGTTGCCGCCGTCAGACCCCGATACAACGTCAATCTGGCTGGGCTTTAGTATCACCGACACCGGCATCGGCATAGCACCGGAATTGCTACCGCTGCTGTTCCAGCCCTTTGCACAGGCCGACGGTTCAATTACGCGCCGTTTCGGCGGCACGGGGCTGGGGTTGTCCATCGTACGGCGACTGGTCGGGCTGATGGGTGGTGAGCTGACTGTTACCAGTCAGCCCGGTGCAGGCAGCACCTTTGCCTTCACCGCCCGTTTTGGGCGCATTGACCCGCACACCCCTCAGCCATCCGTAACCGTCTCCGAAAGCCTCCAATCACTGTCAGCCCTTCATCATGCCGAAATCCTGCTGGTTGAAGACAATAAGCTCAACCAGATTGCCGCATTGGGTCTACTGAAAAAAATGCAGCTTAACGTCACGGTGGCCAGCAATGGCACTGAGGCTATTGACTGGGTGCAAAAGAAGCACTTTGCCGCCGTGCTGATGGACTTGCACATGCCGGTCATGGGCGGGCTTGAGGCGGCACGGCATATCCGCGCGTTGCCCGAAGGGGACAGCCTACCGCTCATTGCACTGACCGCCGACGTAATGGGCGATGTCATTGAAAGCTGCCAAGAGGCCGGCATGAACGACTATTTGTCCAAACCATTGGATGCCGATCTGCTGGCTAAGAGCCTGTTAAAATGGGTGGGTCAAAGCCAACCCTAGTTATGATGGGGATGAGATGAGGCAAGGCAGGACGTTACCAACGTATTAAGTTGGAGGAGTTCCTTACAACGTTAAAAAACATTAAGCAGGCAAAAGCATGATGCCCGACCCCGTCAGATTGTTTCACATTACAGCAATTGATAACTTGGCTGCTATTTGTCAACGTGGTGCGCTGATCAGTAAAAATGCGGGCAGTTTTGATGGTATCAATTATCAAAATATAGCCCATGCAGGTGCGCAAACGGCACGTGCAACAAAACTGGCACCTAATCCACCGGGAGGCAATATCCATGATTTTGTACCGTTTTACTTTGCCCCACGCTCACCGATGCTATACGCGATTCATAATGGGGCAGTGAATGGTTGTGCTTACACGCAAGACGATATTTTACATTTGGAGACCACGGTACAGCATGTTATGGCAAACAATGCTGAATTTATATTTTTTGATCGTAATGCAACACTGGCATACAGCAAGGCATTTACTGACCTATCAACGCTAAAGACTCAAGTTGCATGGGATGTAATCACTGAACCACCTAAATTAGATGGATTTTGTAAGTATTTTCAAAATCGGAATGCGCCGGAAAAATACATAGACCGTATGGAACGTAGGCAAGCTGAGTTTTTGATAAAGCATATTGTGCCTTTATCGGCCTTAACCTGCATTGGCGTGATTAATGAGGCTAAAGCCAAAATTGTGCGTAATATTTTGGCCAAAAATGGCGTAAACTTGTCTGTGACAGTAAAAACCGATTGGTATTTTTTAGGGCAATAACAATGGCTATTATCCTTATGCAAGGTGATTTGCTTAAACAACATGACGTTGACGCAATTGTGAATACAGTCAATTGTGTGGGCATTATGGGCAAAGGCATTGCATTACAGTTCAAAAAAAAATGGCCCGCGAATTTCAACACTTATGCGGATGCTTGTAAAGCAAACTTGGTCAAGCCTGGCTTTATGTTCGTTTACGATGCTGGCGCATTGGCTACACCGCAATACATTATTAATTTTCCTACCAAGCATCATTGGAAAGAAAAGTCACACATAGCATTTATCCAAGATGGGCTGGTTGATCTTATTGACCAAATCAACGCAAAAGGCATAAGGTCAATTGCTATGCCACCGTTAGGTTGCGGCAATGGTGGCCTACAATGGCAACAGGTGAAACCATTAATTGAGCAAGCCTGCAGTGCCATCCCTGATGTGCTGGTGTATTTGTTTGAACCCACTGCAACGCCCTCGGCAACAGCAATGGCTGTTAACAGTCCGCGCCCCAAAATGACCGCTGGCAGGGCGGCTATCCTTAAAGTGTTGGACACTTATCGTGAGCTGAATTACGGTGTATCCAAAATTGAGGTGCAGAAACTGGCTTATTTCTTACAAGAAGCTGGTGAAGATTTGCATCTGCAATTTATAAAACACCATTATGGGCCTTATGCCGATACACTCCGCCACGCATTGAACAGGATGGACGGGCATTTTATCCGTGGTGTCGGCGATGGTATGGTGGAGTCTGAAATTGTGCCTGAACAAGAGGCACTTGCGGAAGCAGAGCGTTTTATCCAACAAACGCAACGGCAGGACTTATCACGACACATTTCAAAAGTGACCGGGCTGATCGAAGGTTTCCAATCGCCCTACGGAATGGAATTGCTCTCTAGTGTTCATTGGGTGGCAACGCGTGAACAGGCAGATAACCCAGAAAAAGCTATTACTGCCATACAGGCATGGAACGAACGCAAACGCCAAGTGATTAAGCCCGCACATATTGAGGTGGCTTGGCTGCATTTGCTGACGTTAGGATGGACTCACTACTAGGCAATCCAACATCAACAAGGCCAATGCGGCGCTGTCATGCGTCCCAACCTTGCTAAACGAAACGGTCATCCATTTTTTTCCTTTCCGTTATTGCTGAATAATGTGATGTGGGGCTTCCTGATGGGTATAGCTATGCAGCATATCAGCTTGTTAAGTGCAAATTGATTCACATAAATTAAGTATTGTCATGTTTGGAGCATTTGCCTTGTCAAGCCCCCAAGAAAAGCCATTATTTGAAATTAATCGGCTTGCTTAAGAAAAATTATATTTATAAGAGACCACTATGTTTACAGGCATTATCCAATCGGTAGGCAAAATATCTGCCATTGCCCGCAAGTCCGGTGATTTCCGGCTGACTATTGCCACCGGCAAATTGCCATTAAGCGGCGTGCAGTTGGGCGACAGCATTGCCGTCAATGGCGTGTGTTTGACGGCGGTTGAGCTGGGCGCACAACATTTTTGCGCCGACGTGTCCAACGAAACCTGGGGACGCACCACGCTAAGCCAAGCGGGCGCGGGCACGCCGGTCAATCTGGAATTGGCGTTGACCCCGTCCACCCGTATGGGCGGGCATATTGTCAGCGGGCATGTCGATGGTATCGGCAAGGTAGTGGCCAGAAAGCCCGATGCGCGTTCGGTGCGCTTTACCGTACAAGCCCCTGACCATTTGGCGAAATACATTGCCGAAAAAGGCTCAATCTGCATTAATGGCATCAGCTTGACAGTCAATGAAGTCAATGGCGCGTGCTTTGGCGTCAATATCGTGCCTCATACCTTGCAGGAAACCACCCTTAACGATGCGGTGGCGGGCAGTTTGCTCAATCTGGAAGTGGATATTTTGGCGCGTTATATGGAACGCCTCATGCGCGGCGAGGCAGCGGCGCAGCCGTGTACAGGCATCACTGAAGATTTATTGAAAAACAGCGGATTTTGGCGCTAAGCAAAACCTACCGCTGTCCTATTGGCGGCCTCCCCAGATTTTTGGAACATTATGAATACAATCGAAGAAATCATAGAAGATTTACGGCACGGTAAAATGGTCATCATCATGGATGATGAAGACCGTGAAAACGAAGGTGATTTGGTGATGGCCGCCACTTTTGCCCGCCCTGAAGATGTCAATTTTATGGCGCGTTATGGTCGTGGCTTGATTTGTCTGACCTTGACCCCAGAACGTTGCCAGCAATTGCGTTTGCCGTTAATGGTCAATGAAAACAAAACCCCGCACTCCACTAATTTCACCGTTTCCATTGAAGCGGCGAGTGGCGTGACTACTGGCATTTCAGCGGCTGACCGCGCCCGCACCATCCAATGCGCCGTAGCGGCGGTTGCCAAGCCGGATGATCTGGTGCAGCCGGGGCATATTTTCCCGTTGATGGCAAAATCCGGTGGCGTATTGAACCGCGCCGGACATACCGAAGCCGGTTGTGATTTGGCGCGCCTGGCAGGGGTCGAACCGGCCGCGGTGATTGTGGAAATCCTCAATGAGGACGGCTCGATGGCGCGCCGCCCTGATTTGGAAATATTCGCCCAACAGCATAACCTGAAAATTGGCACTATCGCCGACTTGATACAGTACCGTATCCGCCACGAGAACACCTTGGAACGTATCGGCGAATGTGCTTACCCCACTGAGTTTGGCGAATTCCGCCTGTATGCTTACCAAGACTGCAATGATGATAATGTGCATCTGGCCCTGGTGATGGGGCAGGTGTCGGGTGACGAACCGGTGCTGGCAAGGGTCCATGCCCGCAATATGCTGGACGATGTGTTTTTCTCAATACGCAGTGATTGCAATATGCCGGTGCGGCTGGCAATGCAAAAAATTGCCGAAGCAGGCAAAGGGGTTTTGGTGGTCATCCGCCAAAGCGAAAATAACAAAGCCTTGGCTGAACTTATCCACGCTTATCAGCTGCAAGACCACGGCATCGCCAATACCACCCAGAGCAATGACCCAGACTGGCGTACCACCGGCACTGGCGCAAGGATTCTGGCGGATTTGGGGGTGCGTAAACTAAAAGTATTGGGTACGCAGAAAAAATATGTCGCCTTGTCGGGATTTGATTTGGAAGTGGCGGAACATGTGGGTTAACGGCGCGGCTTGTTAGCGCGGTTATAGCGGTTATAGAAGCCTAAGCAGGTGGTCTGGCATGGCATACCAAGCGTTGGCTGAGCAAAGCCGAAGCCTTGCCCAGTCATCTCATTAGGTTGCCGCCCCCTTCGGCTTCGCTCAGGGAACGTTCAGTCTTGCCCACAATGGCCTGCCGTTATACGGCTTGCGCTGCACAGCACATCATATTGTAAGCTATGCTACAAACAAACCAAACTAAAGTACATTAACTTCAACAGCTTGTATCATGGTATGTTATTTGCTTAGGCTGTATAAAACAGCCTATAGGTGACTGCCATGAAAACCACCAAAGATATTGCCGCCCTGCTCGACGAACCCGCTTGCGAGCATAACAAAAAAGAAAAATCTGGATGCGCCAAACCTAAGCCCGGTTCGGCGGCGGGTGGCTGTGCCTTCGATGGGGCACAGATAGCTTTATTGCCTATTGCCGATGTCGCGCATATCGTCCACGGCCCTATTGCTTGTGCGGGCAGCTCTTGGGATAACAGGGGCACGCGTTCATCCGGTGCGGACTTGTACCGCATGGGTATGACCACCGATTTGACCGAGCAAGATATTGTTATGGGCCGCGCCGAAAAGCGCCTGTTCCACGCCATTAAGCAAGCTATCGACAGTTATGCGCCACCCGCCGTGTTTGTTTACAACACCTGTGTCCCCGCTTTGATTGGCGACGACATTAACGCCGTGTGCAAATCAGCCGAGCAGCGCTGGGGCGTGCCGGTGGTGCCCATTGATTGTGCCGGATTTTATGGCACCAAAAACTTGGGCAACCGCATTGCTGGCGATGCTATGGTCAATTATGTCATTGGTACGCGAGACCCTGATCCACTGCCGCAAAACAGTCCTATCAGCATCCATGATGTCAATCTGATCGGCGAATACAATATTGCCGGTGAGTTCTGGCATGTCTTGCCGTTGTTGGATGAACTGGGCTTGCGGGTGCTGTGCACTTTGTCCGGTGATGCCCGCTTCCGCGAAGTGCAAACCATGCACAAGGCCGAAGTGAATATGATGGTGTGTTCCAAAGCAATGGTGAATGTTGCCCGTAAATTGCAACAAAAATACCGGACACCGTGGTTTGAGGGCAGTTTTTACGGGATCACCGACACTAGCCAAGCCTTGCGCGATTTTGCCAAGTCACTGAATGATGATGATCTGACCACCCGTACCGAAGCCCTGATTGCCCGCGAAGAAGCCCGCATCCGCGCCGCTTTGCAGCCGTGGAAAGCACGGTTAAAAGGCAAGCGCGTGTTGCTGTTCACCGGCGGGGTGAAAAGCTGGTCGGTGATTTCCGCCTTGCAAGATTTGGGCATGGTGGTGGTCGCCACCGGCACCAACAAATCCACCGAAGAAGACAAGGCCCGCATCCGTGAATTGATGGGCGAAGATACCATGATGATTAATGATGGCAGCCCGAAAGCCTTATTGAAAGTCGTCCATGATTACAAAGCGGACATCCTGATTGCCGGAGGCCGTAATATGTACACGGCTTTAAAAGCGAAAATACCCTTTTTGGATATTAACCAAGAACGGGAATTTGGCTATGAAGGCTATCAAGGGATGCTGGAATTGGTCAGGCAGTTGGCTTTGACCATTGAAAGCCCAGTTTGGCAAGCAGTGCGCCAGCCCGCGCCGTGGCGGATTAAGCGGGTAGCTTAGTAAAAGCCGCGACAATCCTATCGGCAAGGGTTGTCGCGGGCGTGGCCACGCGACCACTACGCCTGCACCACCTAGTAGTTACAGCTGTGGCAACAGCTTAGCCTCCGCCTTGATAGCATCAGCCTTGCCCCACGCGGTGACACTTTCAACAAATGCTTGGCGTTTGCTGGGGTGGGGTTTAAGCACATCGTATTCGGCATAAAAACTGCCATCGCTATTGAACTGCAAGCGGCCTAGCCGTTGGTTGTTAGTGGCGTTAAACCAATGGCACGCCAAATTTTCGCTATTGGTATACGGGTCTTTGACCAGCTCAAAACGGGCCTGATCATAGCGCGGGTAATGGCTGACGACCCCCTCGGCAAAACCTAACTTGTCTATTTCTTCATGCAAACGTTGGCAAACGGCTTCGGCAAGGGGGCGGTGTTGGTTGATTGGGGCGGTCAAATCCATAAGGGCTTATCACCACACCCCTTCTGGCATTAGCAAGTCGGCAACCGGAGTGCCGCCCAACAAATGCTGCTCAATAATCGTTTTCACGTCATCTTTTTTAAGGCTGCCGTACATAATGCCCTCGGGGTATACCAATACCGTGGGACCCATGTTGCAAGGCCCCATGCAACCGGTGTTGGTCAGACCAATTTTGTCAAACAGGTTGCGGGCTTGGATTTCGCTCATAAATTCATTCATAATTTCAGCACAGCCAGAACTGGCGCACGAGCCACGCGGGTGGCCTTGCGGGCGGTTTTGGGTGCAGACAAAAACGTGTTTTTCGGGTCTGGGCATGGTGGTTTCCTGTAGTTGATGCAAGTTGGGGCAGGTTTTGCCCCAAGCTAAAATTACGCGGCGACTTTATGTTCGTGGGTGAAGCAATCTTTAGGGCAAACCTTGGAACACGCTTCACAACCAATACAATCCAAAGCATTTTTGATGGTCATGACCATATTTTCGTCATCATCTTCAAAATCGCCATAATCATCATCAAAATTATCATCATCCATAATGGATGATTTTTCAACCAAATCAAACACATCTCGCGGGCAGACTTTATAGCAGCGACCACAGCCTATGCAGGTCTTGGCGTTGATGTCGGTGACGTAAGCAGGTGTCCATACTGAGCCGCCATAAGTGATACCAGTGACAAATTCTGTCATGACCGCCCCCTTACGCCAGTTCCGCTTGCGCGGCGAGCAGTTTTTTCTGGGCTTCATCCCAGTTTTTGCAGGCGACATAAGTGGCATTGGCAATGCCCAACAACTCGTGGTAAGCCTCCGGCAAGCGGTCTTCAATCAAGTCGTGCAATTCCATGGCCTGTTCACTTGCCAGACGTTTGGTTTTTTTGACTTCTTTTTCTAAGCTTCTGATATCTTCTCCAGTCATGACGGCTACCCTCAATCAGTGGCTGCATTGTTGTATTTTTCGATCAAGCCAATGGCTTTTTCGATCAATTTGTCGGTTTTTTCAACCAAATCTTCCAAGCTGGCAAAACCAAAACGGTGCGTATCGCGCAAAATCTTATCAACCACCACCAACTTGCCGACCATGATCAAGGCGCGTCCAAAGCCTTCGTGGCTAAGATGCACGATGGGGGCAGCCATTAACCCCGTTTTTTTCTCAATCAAAGTGGCGACCGAGTTGTAATAGGCCTTCAGGCGGGCAATGGTGATCTCATCCGGATCGCCCACCACAGGGATTTTTTGCTTGCGTTCTTTGGTCAGCACCACCGGATCGATAATTTTCGCTTCCGACCACCCTGCATAGGTGTCATAAGTGTCAATGGCGCGTAATTGTTTGATGTAATCTTTGACGATGTCGGCTGTCAGGTTGGCATCATCTTCTGGTACAACTAAAGTGGCTGTGGTCATAGTTATCTCCGTTTAAAATTTTACTCATCCCAACCTTCATCCGCCATTTTGTTGAAGCGGTCAGGGTCAGGGCCTTTATTTTGGTTAATGGCTTTGGCCAGCCAACTGGATGGCCCGGCTTTCATCTCATTTTGTAAATCGGATATTAAGTCTTTAATCTTGCTGCCTTCATGGACTTTCACCGGTTGGATGCCTCGGGCGATCAATTGGTTGATGGCAGAACCGCCCACCGCTTGGCAATACACCGCCGCGCAACCGTCGAGCAAGTCCAGTTTCACCGATAATTTGTCTTCATTGCCGTCTTGGTTCAACACGCCAAACTCAGCGGCTTCCAACATGTGCGCCTCCTCCATGGTGACGGCATAGACGGCGAAAGATTTTGCCGAGCCAAAATGTTGGTTGACGGTTTCCATATCAGTGGTGGCAAAGGCGATTTTTAAGGCGGTTTGCATAAATTTTTCCTCATCCGTGTCAGGCACGATGTTTAAGCGGCGGGTCAGTGACATGGCTTAGCCTGCTCGTGGGCGGGTTTTTGCCCGTAAATGGAATGGTAAACAGGGATTTCTTCGTGCGAATGATTAATCACCAAATTGGCCAAATCGAACAAGGTTTGCCGGGTGCCACGATAACCAATCCACGTTTTTTGGTAGCCACCAATAATGTCATACAGCGGGAAGCCGGCCCGTAAAATGGGCACACCCAAACGTTCGGCTGTATCCACAGCATGGGAATTGCCAATCACCAATTGCGCTTTGTTGGCCTTGCCGCTGATTTCCATATCTTCCAAATCGCCAATTTTTATGCTGGCAACAGGAATGTTGGCAAGCGCTGGCGTGTTGCAAGAAGTGACCGCCGTGACAATATCCGCGCCCATTTCTTGCAGCAAGGCGACAAAGGCGGCAAGCAAATCGGCATCGGCGGCAACGGCGACGCGCAGTTGCCCAAGCATAAAATGGGTGTCGAGCATGGCATCTTGCAATTGTCGGCGTTGCCGTTCGATACGCTCCGGCACCTCGTTGCCACTGATTTCGGCAAGCACACAGATCAGCGCATCGTTGGCTTTCAAACCGTAAAGGTGGTCGAGCAGATAGGTTTTCACACCGGTTTTTTGCTCCAGCAATTCGGCGGTTTTTTGTAGGGATGTGCCGATCACTACAGTGGCTATTGCATCACCCAGCGTAGCCAATTCTGAAATGAGCGTGCCACCGATGGTGACGGGGCTGAAATCCTCATCCGTCAAACAACCATCCAAGGAATCCGACAAATCAGGCACCAATACCGGGCGTAACTGGAATTGCTCAAACAACTCGCGCAACGCTTCCAAATCGCCCGGGGTGAGCAGGTAACTGACCAGTACATTGACTTGTTTTTTCCTCTTGCCCGGGCATGTGCCCGCGTCTTTGGCATCGGGCACTAAGGCGCGGATAATTTCGGTCAATGTCGCGGCATAACCAGTCTCCACACTGCCAGTAAAATCGGGGGTGTTGACGGCAACCACGGCCACATCGGCATATTCTGGATTGGCTTCGCGAAATTCACGCACGTTGCGGTGCACATCGGCGCCTTGGGTTTCGGCCAATCCGGTGGTCAAAATGGTGATTAATGCCGGACGGGATTTTTCGGCAATGACACGGATACCTTCACGGACATTTTCATCCGCCCCCAACACCGAGCTGGCTTGGTCCATCGCCGTGCTTTGCAAGGGGATAGGTTCGCGGAAGTGGCGCACAAAAAACACTTTTGCAAAGGCTGTACAACCTTGCGAACCGTGCAACATAGGCATGGCGCGGTTAAAACCCAAAGTCGCCAACGTGCCGCCAGTCGGTTGGCTGGCTTTCAGTGGATTGACGGACAAAGCTTTATTGCGTTTAAGGATTTCGGTCATGTTGCCACCTGGCGGCGCGGTGATGTATCAACAATGCCTGTAACACAGGGCTTGTTATGCTTGCCTTAACTTATGCAAACATAATGCCAAAATACATACTATTGAATTTAATGAATTATTAAACTATGACGAATGTCGTAAACCCGACAAAAGCATATTTAAAGTGTGTGATTGTTGGTGGGGGGTGCTAGTGGTGTGCTATCGGCACATTCTTAGCAAAACAGCCTACGGCACTAAAGCGCAGCCAAACCGGACAACCATCAGCTAACCGTAGGCTGATGGTTTTTAAAACCAATCGTCATTAGCCCGGCATTTTTCGGTAGTGGGTGATAGTAGAATTTTAAATCAGGTCTTATGCTATGATTTCAGATGACAATGTGAGTAGCGATAAGGCATGACAGAAATGACCGGCTATGCGACATCAGTTATGTAACCGGAACAATCCGTGCAGGAGCGGGCCGTGTCTGCAATACCCGCCGCCGCCCGAGCTGATCGCAGGCATGGCCCGCTCCCACCCATTAAAGCCTTACGTTGGCTGAGCGAAGCCGAAGCCCAGCACCGTGGCATCTTTTGTTAATGCAGCAGCGCTATAGCAAGACCGCGACATTAGCCAAGCATCCATCCGCGCCGAGGCATGGCGGCACAACAAGCCATGATACTTTGTGACACCCACCTTGTAACCCAATAAAGTAAACACCATCATGGACAAACTCAACCTGCACAGCCCCGATTTGACCCAAGCCAATATCGCCAAACTGGCCGAACTGTTCCCCCATTGTGTCACGGAAATTAAGCATGAAAAAGGCGCTGAAAATTCAGCCTTGCAATATGCCATTGACTTTGACTTGTTACGCCAAGAGCTGTCGGGTTCGTTAGTGGAAGGGCCACAGGAGCGTTACCAGCTTAACTGGCCCGGCAAGCGCGAAGCCCTGTTGACCGCCAACACCCCCATCGCCAAAACCTTGCGCCCCTGCCGCGCAGAAAGTGTGGACTTTGACAACACCCAAAACCTGTACATAGAAGGCGACAACCTCGACGCACTCAAGCTATTGCAGGAAACCTATTTGGGCAAGGTCAAGATGATCTACATCGACCCGCCTTACAACACCGGCAACGACTTTATTTATGACGATGACTTTGCCGAAGACACCGCCAGCTACCTGCAACGCTCCAACCAGAAAGACGAGCAAGGCAACCGCCTGGTCGCCAATAACGAATCGAACGGGCGCTTCCATTCCGATTGGTTGAGCATGATCTACCCAAGACTGAAACTGGCCAGGAATTTGTTACGGGATGATGGGGTCATTTTTATTTCGATTGATGATAATGAACAAGCGAATTTAAAACGGGTGTGTGATGAGGTTTTTGGGGAGGGTAATTTTGTTGCTCAATTAGCCGTTCAGCTTAATCCTAGAGGACGACATTTGGGTTTGTTTGTTGCAAAAACACATGAATCAATACTTGTTTTTGGTAGAAATTGTAATAATACAAAAACAATGCAGGGTATCGAAAAATCAGGTCGAATGATTGAGGAATATAATCGTGAGGATGAAAAAGGTAAATATCGTCTATTGGGGCTTAGAAATAGGAATCAAGCATTTAATCCAGATACTAGAGCTAATCTTTATTATCCACTTTATGTTAATAAATCGAATGGTAGTATAAGTATCAATCAAGACAACATTCACACCGATGAAGTATTTCCTGATACACCAGATGGAATAAAAACATGTTGGACATGGGGAAAAGATAAGGTTGTATCTGATAATTATTTACTTGTTGCTGAAAAAAAAAGTACAGAATGGCGTATTTATAGAAAAGATTATTTAATGGGCAATTCTGGTGAATTAGCTACAACTCTTATTAAATCACTTTGGATAGAAAAAGATATAGCTAATGATATTGGTCGAAAAGTGATAAAAGACCTCTTCGGAAACTCAGTAATGGATTTTCCAAAGTCGCCAGAACTATTAAAAACTCTCGTTAACATTGGAAGTCCAAACGGCATAGTTTTAGACTTCTTCTCCGGCTCAGCCACCACCGCCCATGCAGTAATGCAGCTCAACGCCGAAGATGGCGGCAAGCGCAAATTCATTATGGTGCAACTGCCCGAACCCTGCGACCCCAAATCCGAAGCCTATAAAGCCGGTTACAAAACCATCGCCGACATCGGCAAAGAACGCATCCGCCGCGCCGGACAGAAAATACTAGAAGGGATGAAAGATGAAAGTGCCGGGAAGAACGAAGACATTTCATCCTTAGACATCGGCTTCCGCGTCCTAAAAGTCGACACCTCCAACATGCAAGACGTCTACTACACCCCCGACGCACTGCATAAGGATGACCTGCATCAATTCGTGGACAATATCCGCCCCGACCGCAGCCCCGAAGACTTATTGTTCCAAGTGCTGCTGGCTTGGGGCGTGGACTTGACCCTGCCCATCAGCCAAGAAAATATCGCTGGTTTTACCGTGTACCTTGTCGATGGCAATGCCCTCGCCGCCTGTTTCGATACCGGCATTAATGAGGCCTTGGTGAAAGAACTGGCCCAGCGCAAGCCTTTGCGCGTGGTGTTCCGTGATGATGGCTTTGCCAGCGACAGCGTTAAAATCAACATCGGGCAAATTTTTAAGCTGATGTCGCCCGGCACGGAAATTAAGACATTGTAATTATGGATATTTGGAGACCCCCATGAATACCCAGCAAACCGATACCGCCCATAGCCTGTATGCGCTGTACGAAACCTTGCCCGACGAGGTGCAAAAAAGGTTTCTTGAAGAGTTGGTGCAGAAAAAATATCTACAAATTAAAGCACTGGCTTTTGCAGGTTCGCCTATCAATGAAAAACGTAACCGTGTTGTATTGGGGGTTATGCAAGATGCTTTTACCGTCCCGGATAATTTCGATGAGCCCCTGCCGGATGACATCATCAATGAATTTTACTCAGGCCAATTATGAATCTGTTACTGGATACCCATATTTTGCTTTGGGCTTTAGCAAAACCTAAGCAATTGCCGCATCAAGCAGTTGAAGCGATTTACCAGGCGGACACTATATTTTTTAGTCCCGTTAACATTTGCGAGATCGGTATTAAAAGCATTATTTGGCCAGAATATGGCATTAAACGGATAGAAGATATTCACGCAGGGGCGCTTAAAGCTAATTTACAGGAACTGCTAATCGATTCAACCGATGCCATGTTAGTGATACCTGTGGTGGCTTCTGCCGCATACACCAAACCTTGTGAGTGGCCATTATGAGCAAAGACCTGACCAATTCTTCCATCGACCGGCAAAACATCCTTAATAATCCTTACGCCCTTGCCGAAATTGAGAAGGCTGCTGGAATTCAGGGTATTCCTTTTGAAGGCAAAACAGTTCTGCTTAAAGAGCAGGTGGCCGCTTTTTTTGAGGTGACTCCACGAACTATTGATAACTACATCGAGAAATGTGGGGCAGAATTGCGTCAGAACGGCTATGATGTTTTGCGTGGTAACAGACTGAAAAAATTAAAAATATCACTACAAAACTTGCCTGCTCACGAAATTGCTTTCGTTACCAAAACCACAATGCTTGGCGTGTTCGATTTTCGCTCTTTTCTTAATTTGGCAATGCTGGTTTCAGAAAGTGACCGCGCAAAGTTGTTGCGTCAGGCGATTCTGGATATTGTCATTGATACGATTAACCAGCGTACCGGTGGCGGCACTAAATATATTAACCAGCGTGATGAAGACTTCCTGCACTCTGCTTTTATTGAGGAGAACTATCGTAAACAGTTTACTGATGCCTTAAAAGACTATGTAGACATGGGCAATTTTAAATATGCGATATACACCGACAAAATTTATGTCAGCATTTTCCGCGAAAAGGCTAAGGAATATCGGAAAATACTAGGACTTGAAAATAAAGATTGCGTCCGCTCAACTTTATATGCAGAGGTGTTGGATCTGATTGCCGCTTACGAATGCGGATTTGCGGATATTCTTCAACAGGAAGCTAAGGCAAAAGATCGTAAACTCAGTCCGTTGGAAGTCGATAGCTTGTTTAAATATTTTGAATCCCAAGGCCACTGGAAACCGCTTATTGAAAAAGCACGAATAAAAATGGCTAGCCGCGACTTGGCGTTCCGTGATGCCCTGCATCAGCAACTGAAAGAGTACGTCACACCACTGCAACGAGATGAGTTTGAACGGTTTATTGGTGAAAGAAGCAAAGAATTGGCGGAACGTTTGCTGGAGGCCAAGGATGTTATGAAGCGGCTAAAGGAAAGGGATTAATGGCGGTCATTTATCTGACGCTTGAACAGGCTATCGAAACCCACCGGAAAACAGTGGAAGTCAGCGGCGGCGGTACGCTTGAGCATCTTGATCTGGGCAAGCTGGAAAGCGTACTGGAACATATTCAAAATGATAGTTACTACCCCACTTTTGAAGAAAAACTGACCCACCTATTTTTTAGCGCCAACAAATTCCATTGTTTTGCCGATGGCAACAAGCGTATAGCCATCACGCTATGTACACAAATGCTGCTTTTTAATGGCTATCTTTATTGGGTAGTGGTTGAATCTTGACTGTTTTGTGTAAAATGCACGTCATGATAACAGAAACCCATACTTGCACCCGCTGCGGAAGTGATCACCTGACCCGTAACGGAAAAACCAAAGCGGGGAAACAAAAATTCCGCTGCCACGCCTGCGGTTGTTACGGCACACTGACCCCCGATTACGGCTACAATCTTGAGCGGAAAACCGAAATCCTGCGGGCGTACCACGAACGCTCCAGCCTGCGTGGCCTTGAACGCACTTTCGGGGTCGCCCGCCAAACCGTGTCGGCCTGGTTAAAAAAAAGCCCGTGATTTGCCGCCATTGGACACCACGTTGGCACCCGCCCAACCGGATGATGTGTTGGAGCTGGACGAACTGTGGTCGTTTGTCCAATGCAAGGCCAACGCTTGCTGGGTCTGGGTTGCGCTGTGCCGCCGTACCCGACAGGTGGTGTCTTGGTTTGCCGGCGACCGTAGCGCAGACAGTTGCCAAAAGCTCTGGGACGGTATCCCGGAAGCCTACCGCCGCTCCCATACCTACAGCGACTTTTGGCAGGCCCACCAGAAGGTGTTTGGTGAAAACCACCGGTCAGCCGGCAAGGAGACCGGGGAAACCGCACACATCGAACGCTGGAACAATACGCTCCGCCAACGCCTCGCACGGTTCGTCCGCAAATCTTTGTCGTTTTCCAAAAAGGACTGTTTCCACCGTATAGCACTGCAACTTTTTATACATGAATATAATTTAGAACATGCCAGTTAATATTTAACCACTACCCTTTATTGCACTAGCCGATTTTTGAGAGAAATGGAAAACATCAGTTATCACGTCGCTGCGGGTAGCATTGATAAGGATTTGTTGCACGAAATAATAACCGTCTTTCTCGCCGAAGAAATGGACGATGAAGCATTAAAACTGAAAATTTTTAACGCCATTGCTGTAAATAATCAATAAACTCAAGTTTAAACACTTTAGGGAACTTCGAAAAACCTTAAGCGTTCGATAAAGACAAATACTAGATCATAATGAAACTTAAATTCAAACACCAAGCCTACCAAATTCATGCCGTTGAATCGGTCGTAGACTGCTTTAAGGGCCAACCCTTAACCGGCAGCTTTAAATTTAAATATGGCATGGATACTGATCTAGCAAACGCTGCCGGACAAAGCAGTTTGCTGGACTATTCCTGTTTCAGAAATACGGAAATCAGCCCATCCGTTCATTTGTTGGACAATATCCATAAAGTCCAGCACCGCCAAAACTTGCCGCTTTCCGCCGCTTTGGTCAATGATAAAAAAACCGGCTGCGCCATTAACTTAGATATTGAAATGGAGACCGGCACGGGCAAGACCTATTGCTATATTAAAACGGCGTTTGAGCTGAACAAACGCTATGGCTGGAGCAAGTTTATTATTGTGGTGCCCAGCATTGCCATCCGCGAAGGGGTGTACCAGTCACTGGCAATAACCGCCGACCATTTTTTGCAGGATTACGGCAAGAAGGCGCGGTTTTTTATATACAACTCCAAACAGTTACATAATCTGGAAAGCTTTGCTTCCGATGCGAACATCAATGTGCTGGTGATTAATGTGCAGGCGTTTAACACCCGTGGCAAGGATAACCGCCGTATTTATGATGAGCTGGACGATTTTCAGTCACGCAAACCAATTGATGTGCTTAAAGCGACCCGACCTATCCTGATTTTGGATGAGCCACAAAAAATGGAAGGGGTCAAGACATTGGAATCATTGCGCGAGTTTAATCCGCTGATGATTTTACGCTACTCCGCCACCCACAAAACCGAACATAACAAAATCCATCGGCTTGACGCGCTGGATGCCTATAACCAAAAGCTAGTGAAAAAAATCGCGGTGCGCGGCATTGCGGTTAAAGGGTTGGGTGGCGCCAACCCTTATCTTTATCTGGGCAGTATTGATATATCAACCAGCAAACCACCGATGGTACGGGTTGAGCTGGAAATAAAACAAAAATCGGGGATTAAACGGGTGTTGCGTAAGCTGAACAGGGGCGACAATTTGTATCACCTGTCCGGCGGGCTGGATCAGTACCAAGGTTTTGTGGTGTCGGATATTGATGCCAACACCAATACGCTGAGCTTTACCAATGGTGTCGAGCTAACGACTGGCGAAGCCACCGGTGATGTCAATGAAGAGGCGTTGCGGCGCATCCAAATCCGTGAAGCCATTAAAGCCCATTTTGACAAGGAACAGCTGTTGTTCCAGCAAGGCATTAAAGTATTGTCGCTGTTTTTTATCGACACAGTGGCCAAATACCGCTGTTACGACGGAAACGGCGAAGCGTCCGGCGAATATGCACGGATGTTTGAGGAGGAATACCTCAGCCACTTGAATGAAGTCCTGACCTTGGACGATAACCCCTACAATGCTTATCTGCGCGGTATTGGAGTGTCCACAACCCATCAGGGTTATTTTTCGATTGATAAAAAATCTAAGCGCTTGGTTGACCCTGTCACCGGAAGAAGGTCTACTGAGACCGATGATGTGGATGCTTACGATCTGATTTTAAAGGATAAGGAACGCTTATTGTCGTTGGGCGAACCGGTGCGTTTTATTTTTTCGCATTCGGCGTTACGCGAAGGCTGGGATAACCCTAACGTATTTGTCATTTGTGCGCTTAAGCATAGCGATAATAGCTTGTCCCGCCGCCAAGAAGTGGGGCGCGGTATGCGGCTAGCGGTCAACCAAACAGGCGAGCGTATGGATGACCCGGCAACGGTGCATGAGGTGAATGTGCTGACGGTGGTGACCAGCGAAAGTTATACGGATTTTGTAGCGGCGCTGCAACGCGACATGAGCGAGGCGTTATCCGAGCGTCCGCGCCTAGCTAATGAGCAATATTTTACCGGCAAAGTGCTTAAAACGGCTACGGGTGATGTTGAGGTGACGCCACAAATGGCTAAGCAAATCTACCGTTACCTCACTAAACATGATTACACGGACGATAACGACAAGATAACGTCCGCTTATCACGATGCCAAGCAATCTGGCCAGCTTGCCGAATTGCCGTCGGAACTGGCGGCTCATGCGGAACAGGTCATC
>Ga0316224_1000741_pt1 | contig 42067 bp, 33 predicted proteins | sample TBH18013metaG_FD_206254 | JGI IMG/M metagenome (GOLD analysis project Ga0316224, IMG submission 206254) | Freshwater microbial communities from Trout Bog Lake, Wisconsin, USA - TBH18013 | ecosystem: Environmental > Aquatic > Freshwater > Lake > Hypolimnion/Profundal zone | place: USA: Wisconsin... | reverse complement strand
GCCCCCGCCGCCCGCACCCATATCCGCCCCGCTGGCACTCTGCACCCACGAGTGCCAAACATGTCAAACCAACGAAAGAGGCACACCCATGTCATTCCGTCCCCTACACGACCGCGTGCTGGTTCGCCGCGTCGAAGCCGAAGAGAAGACCGCTGGCGGCATCATCATCCCCGACAGCGCCAAGGAAAAGCCGGCTGAGGGCGAGATCGTCTCGGTCGGCACCGGCGCGCGCAGCGACGATGGCAAGATCACCCCGCTGGACGTCAAGGTTGGCGACCGCGTGCTGTTCGGCAAATGGTCGGGCACCGAGGTGAAGGTTGGCGGCGAAGACCTGCTGATCATGAAAGAGAGCGACATTCTGGGCGTGATCGGCTGAACCGCCGAACCACCTTCAACACCATTCAAAAGGATCTAAAAAATGGCAGCTAAGGACGTAAAGTTCGGCCGTGACGCACGTGAGCGCATCCTGCGCGGTGTGGACATTCTCGCCGATGCGGTAAAGGTGACGCTGGGGCCAAAGGGCCGCAATGTGGTCATCGACAAGAGCTTTGGCGCACCCCGCATCACCAAGGACGGCGTTACCGTCGCCAAGGAAATCGAACTGAAGGACAAGTTCGAAAACATGGGCGCCCAGATGCTGCGCGAAGTGGCATCGAAGACCAACGATCAGGCCGGTGACGGCACCACCACCGCCACCGTTCTGGCCCAGGCCATCGTCCGTGAAGGCATGACCTGCGTCGCCGCCGGCATGAACCCGATGGACCTGAAGCGCGGCATCGACCTCGCCGTGACCGCCGTGGTTGCCGATCTGGTCAAGCGTTCGAAGCCCGTTTCGGGCTCGTCGGAAATCGCGCAGGTTGGCATCATCTCGGCCAATGGCGACCGTGAAGTCGGCGAGAAAATCGCCGAAGCCATGGAAAAGGTCGGCAAGGAAGGCGTGATCACCGTCGAGGAAGCCAAGGGCCTCGAGTTCGAGCTGGACGTCGTCGAGGGCATGCAGTTCGACCGTGGTTACCTGTCGCCCTACTTCGTGACGAACCCCGACAAGATGACCGTCGAGCTCGACAACCCCTATATCCTGATCCACGAGAAGAAGCTGTCGTCGCTGCAGGCGATGCTGCCGATCCTCGAGGCCGTGGTGCAGTCGGGCCGTCCGCTGCTGATCATCGCCGAGGACATCGAGGGTGAGGCTCTGGCTACCCTCGTGGTCAACAAGCTGCGCGGCGGGCTGAAGATCGCCGCCGTCAAGGCCCCCGGCTTTGGTGATCGCCGCAAGGCCATGCTGGGCGATATCGCCACGCTGACCGCCGGTGAAATGATCAGCGAAGACCTCGGCATCAAGCTGGAGAGCGTCACGCTCGCCATGCTGGGTCAGGCCAAGAAGGTCACGATCGACAAGGACAACACCGTGATCGTCGACGGCAATGGCGCCGGCGACGACATCAAGGCCCGCGTCGAGCAGATCCGCGCCCAGATCGAGGTTACCACCAGCGACTACGACAAGGAAAAGCTGCAAGAACGTCTGGCCAAGCTGGCTGGCGGCGTTGCGGTGATCAAGGTCGGCGGCGCGAGCGAAGTCGAAGTCAAGGAGCGCAAGGACCGCGTTGATGACGCCCTCCACGCAACCCGCGCGGCTGTCGAAGAGGGCATCGTCCCCGGCGGCGGCACGGCGCTGCTCTATGCCACCAAGGCTTTGGCCGGCATGAAGGGCGCCAACGACGACCAGACCAAGGGCATCGACATCGTCCGCAAGGCGATCACCGCCCCGATCAAGCAGATCGCACAGAACGCCGGCCACGATGGCGCCGTCGTTTCGGGCAACCTGCTGCGCGAAGACAACGAAACGCAAGGCTTCAACGCCTCGACCGACGTTTACGAGAACCTCGTGGCCGCCGGCGTGATCGATCCCACCAAGGTGGTTCGCACCGCCTTGCAGGATGCAGCCAGCGTAGCCGGCCTGCTGATCACCACCGAGGCCGCGATCAGCGATCGCCCCGATGACAAGCCCGCCATGGGCGGCGGCATGGGCGGCGGCGGAATGGGCGGCATGGGCGGCATGGACTTCTAAGTCCACGCCACCTGACGCACAGATTGGGGCCGGGGGAGCAATCCTCCGGCCCTTTTCGCTGGCGGAAATCCGCCGATTGCGGGAAAATACGTGGATCACCGCAGATGCGGTGCATTTCGTCGCGCGGTGCTTGGCGTAAAAGATTGTAAGGTTAAGACTCCAGCAAGTCCGATCAGGATATAACGGGCGGGTGATGGTGCGTAGCAAACGAAATTTGGCAACCTGGGTTGGGCTGAGCGCGCTGCTGATGGCTGTGCAGCCGGCGCAGGCTACTGGCGCCGACGATCTGGACCAGACCTTTGATTCGGTTCTGGGCGCGGGCGCCGCGCATCAGGCGCCAGCCCATGAATACCCTGCCACCTATGCCGCCCCCCTCAGCGCCCCCTCGGCGGGGTACGAGACAAGGCTGGGCGCAGAGCTCGCCGCGCTGGCAGAGCCGCACCATGGCCGCATTGGCCTCGCCGCCACCGATATTTCCACCGGGCGCAGCGTCGCGGTCTTGGGCACCCAGCCCTTCCCGCTGGCCAGCACCGGCAAAGTCGCCATCGTCGCCACCTACCTCGATATGGTGGACCAAGGCCGGCTCAGCCTTTCCGCCAGCTATCCGCTGATGATCCCGCTGCCCTCGGCCCGGTTTTCCAGCGCCAGCGCGCCCGAACGCCCCGGCGAGGTGCTGTCCGCCACGCGCCTGATCGAGCTCGCCCTCACCCGCAGCGACAACCACGCCACCGACGCGCTGCTGGCGGCCATCGGCGGCCCCGGCGCGGTGGACCACTGGCTGCGCAAGGTCGGCGTATCGGGCATGCGGATCGATCGCAACATCGGCACGCTGGTCCGCGACGACGGCGAGGTCAACCCCGCCACCACCATCGATGTCCGCGACAGCACCACCCCGCAGGCGATGGTTTCGCTGCTATCGGGGCTCTATCAGGGCCAATGGCTCAGCCCATCCAGCCGCGACGTGCTGCTGGGCGCGATGAGCCGCTGCATCACCGGCAAATTGCGGATGCACGCCGCCCTGCCCAGCGAGGCGCTGATCGGCCACAAGACCGGCACGCTGAACAACACCGCCAGCGACGTCGGCTTTATCCGCACCCCCGATGGCCACACGCTGGCCGTGGCGATCTATGTGACGGGCCAAGGCAGCGAAGCCACCCGCGCCGCGCGCATCGCCAGCATCACGCGGGCGATTTATCAGGGTTATCAGGGTGCCGAGAGTGCTGAGGGCGCCTACGCGTCGCGTTCCGCCTCGCGCTAAACACCCGCTGCGCCGGCTGACGGGCGCGGCGAACCAAAGCTAAATTCGAAAATAGCAACCACTCGCTGCGGCTGTTTCTGGCCTGCGCCTGCCGCGCGCCGCCAGCACACACAGAAAAGGCGCGTGAGGTTTCCCCCACGCGCCCAATCTTTTAATCAACCGCCCGAAGGCGAGAGATCACTTAGGAGCAGCAGCCGACGAAGCAGCGGCAGCAGCGTCGGTAGCAACCGAAGCAGCAGCCGAACCAGCGTCCGTAGCAGCAGCCGAAGCAGCCGAACCAGCGCCCGAAGCGGCGTCGGTGGCAGCCGAAGCAGCCGACGAAGCAACGTCGGTAGCCGACGAGGTGACTTCAGCAGCCTTGTTGCAGGCCGAAAGCGACAGAGCAGCGCCGGCAACGGCAACGGCGAGAACGATCTTGCGCATGTAATATTCCTTGAACAGCGAGTGGACCACGCACAACACCGAGCCCCAAAGCCGTTAGCGTCATGCGGAAAGCCTACCCTTTGGGTTGACTTCGCCCGCCAGATAAACACCTTAGCCGCGCGATGCAAGTGCTAGTCGCGTATCTTGGCCCAAGAGGTCATTTTCTTGTGCGACACCGGCCCATATCCGCCCATTTACGGCAAATTTACCTTTGAGGCCGCGCCCCTCGCCGGGCATAAATTGCGCCACCAGCCCGCATAATTCGCCCGAATCACCAAAATTAGCCCCCGCATGTGCCTTTGCTTGGGCCGCCAACTGCCTCTATGAAGGCGCAATGACCGAAACCACGCCTGACGCAGCCCCCATTCGCCCGCATCTCTATCTGGTTGATGGATCGGCCTATATTTTCCGCGCCTATCACCGCCTGCCGCCGCTGACCAACCCCGCTGGCACCCCCGTCGGCGCGGTTTATGGCTATACGACCATGCTGTGGAAACTGGCCGAAGACCTGCACAAGGCGGACGGCCCGACCCATCTGGCGGTGATCCTCGACAAATCGGGTAAATCGTTCCGCAACGATATGTACCCGGAATACAAGGCCCACCGCCCGCCTGCGCCCGAGGACCTGATCCCCCAGTTCCCCTTGATTCGCGACGCCACCCGCGCCTTCAGCCTGCCCTGCATCGAGGAAGAGGGGCTGGAGGCCGACGACATCATCGCCTCCTACGCGCGCGAGGCAGCGCGGCAGGGCTGGGACGTCACCATCGTTTCCAGCGACAAGGACCTGATGCAGCTGATCAGCGTCGGCCCGGACGGCGCGCGCACCGACATGCTGGATACCATGAAAAACATCCGCATCCGCACCCCGGAAGTCGTCGAAAAATTCGGCGTCGGGCCGGATCTGGTCGGCGATGTGCTGGCCTTGATGGGCGACAGCGCCGACAATATCCCCGGTATTCGCGGCATCGGCCCCAAGACCGCCACCAAGCTGATCCAGGAACACGGCACGCTGGAGGGCGCCCTCGCCGCAGCCCCCACCATGAAGCCCGGCAAACTGCGCGACAGCCTGATCGAACAGGCCGACATGGCCCGCCTCTCGCGCCGTCTGGTGCAGTTGAAGGAGGACGCGCCGCTGCCGATGCCGCTGGAACAATTCGCCCTCACCGCCGTGCCGAAGGAGCCTTTGGCGGCGTTCCTCACCACCCATGGCTTCAACACCCTGCTGCGCCGTCTGGACGAAGGCCGCGGCAGCCCCGAACGCCGCAACCAGCTGCACACGCAAGCCCCCGCGCCCAAACCCGCCGCCCCCGCCGCGATCCACCCCGTGATCGACCGCAGCCTCTACGAATGCGTCACCACGACCGAAGCCCTCGACGCATGGATCGCCCGCGCCTTTGCCGCGCGCGTGGTGGCCTTCGACACCGAAACGCGCTCGCTGGACGCCGTGACGGGTGATCTGGTGGGCGTCAGCCTCTGCGTGGGGGCGAATCAGGCCTGCTATATCCCGCTGGCCCACGGCGGCAGCGACATGTTCGCCGAGCGCCCCGACCAAATCCCACTGACCGAGGCGCTCCAACGCCTGAAACCGCTGCTGGAATCGGACGCGGTGCTGAAAATCGGCCAAAACGCCAAATATGACCTCAACGTGCTGGCGCAGCACGGCATAGCGGTCGCCCCCATCGACGACACCATGGTGATGAGCTTCGCGCTCGACGCCGGGCGCGGCGAGGAAGGCATCGGCGGCGGCCACGGCATGGACGAATTGGCCCAGCGCCACCTCGGCCATCAATGCATCGCCTTCAAGGAGGTCTGCGGCACCGGCAAATCGGCGATCTCCTTCGCCGAGGTCCAGCTGCCCCGCGCCACCGAATACGCCGCCGAGGATGCGGACGTGACATGGCGCCTCCACGCCCTATTCGCCCCGCGCCTGTCGGCAGAGGGCGCCACCCGCATCTACCAGCGCGTCGACCGCCCCCTCATCCCGGTGGTCGCCGCCATGGAACGGCGCGGCATTCTGGTGGACCGCGAAAAGCTCGCCGGATTGTCGGCCACCTTCGCGACGCGCATCGCGGAACTGGAGGGCGAAATCCACGGCCTCGCAGGCCAACCCTTCACCGTCGGCAGCCCCAAGCAATTGGGCGAAATCCTGTTCGACAAAATGGGGCTGAAGGGCGGCAAAAAGGGCAAATCCGGCCAATATTCCACCGACCAATCGGTGCTGGAAAAGCTCGCCGAAGAAGGCACCCCCATGGCGGCCAAGGTCCTCGACTGGCGGCAATTGGCCAAACTGCGCAGCACCTATACCGAGGCTTTGCAGGCCGCGATCAACCCGGCGACCGGCCGCGTTCATACCAGCTACAGCCTCGTCGGTGCACAGACGGGCCGCCTCTCCTCCACCGAGCCGAATTTGCAAAACATCCCCATCCGCACCGACATTGGCCGCCGCATCCGCGATTGCTTCGTCGCGGATGCGGGGAACGTATTGCTGTCAGCCGATTACAGCCAGATCGAACTGCGCCTCGCCGCCCATATGGCCGATGTCCCCGCGCTGAAAGAGGCCTTCGCGGAAGGGGAAGACATCCACGCCCGCACCGCACAGGAACTGTTCGGCGAGGTCACCCGCGAAACCCGGGGCCGCGCCAAAACCATCAACTTCGCAATCCTTTACGGCATCTCGCGCTGGGGCCTCGCAGGCCGGCTGGGCGTGTCGTCAGAGGAAGCGCAGGCCATGATCGACACCTATTTCCAGCGCTTCCCCGGCATCCAGAACTATATCCACGCGACGCTCGCCGGGGTGCGCGAACGCGGCTATTCGGAAACGCTGTTTGGCCGCAAATGCTGGTTCCCGCGCATCAACGCCAAGGCGCAGGCCGAACGCCAAGGCAGCGAGCGCGCCGCCATCAACGCCCCCATTCAGGGCACCTGCGCCGACATCATCAAACGCGCCATGGTCCGCATGGAACCCGCGCTGGCCGCCGCCGGCCTGTCCCACGTACGGATGCTGCTGCAAGTCCACGATGAATTGGTGTTCGAACTGCCCGAAACCGACGTCGCCGCCGCCACCCCCGTCATCCAGCGCGTCATGGCAGAGGCCGCCCTACCATCCGTTCCCATCAGCGTTCCCCTCGGCGTAGAGGTCGGCCATGGGATAAGCTGGGGGGCCGCGCATTGAGCTGGCTCAGCCTTTTGGCAGATGTGCCCAGCAGCCTGCCCAGCCTGCCCGGCGCGCTGGCCAAGCCGCTGGACGCCACCGCCGCCATGGCCGACGACGCCCTGCCCAGCTGGGACGAGATCATCCACGGATCGCACCGCATCCTCCACGCCGGGATCATCGCGCTGATTTTCGTCGGCGCGGCGCTGCTGATCCACGCGGTGGTGTTCCGCCTGCTGCGGGGCATCGCCCGGCGCTCCAATTCGCAGATCGAATCATTGGCCCTCACCGAATTCAACCAGTCGATCCGCTGGGCGATGGTGACGCTGGGCCTGTCGATCGGCAGCACCGCCAGCCACCTGCTGGGGCGGATCTGGGACGCCGTTGATCAATTCGCGGTGCCGGCGGTGATCGGCTGGGTGGCGCTGTCGGCGATGCGGACGCTGGCCGATGTGCTGGACCAGCGCACCGACAGCTATGAGGATGTACTGGAGGCCCGCAGCCGCCGCACCCGCATCACCCTGCTGTCGCGCAGCGCGGCGGTAATCATCGTGGTGGTGACGGCGGCGATGATCATGCTGGGCATTCCGGCCGTCCGGCATATCGGCGCGACGCTGATTGCCTCTGCAGGGCTGATCGGCATCGCGGCGGCGGCGGCGGCACAGCCCGCGCTGAAATCGCTGATCGCCGGCGTGCAGATCGCCTTTACCCAGCCGATGCGCATCGGCGACTATGTGGTGTTCGACGCCGAACAGGGCCGGGTGGAGAACATCGGCTTCAGCTATATCGTTATCCGCACTGCCGACGAGCGCCGCCTGATCATGCCCACCACCAAGGTGCTGGACGCGACATTCCAGAACTGGACGCGCGTTTCAGGCATAGCGGGAACCGTGGTGCTGCCGGTGCGCCCCGGCACCGACATCGCCCCCATCCGCGCCGCCTTTCTGCACCTGATCGCCGAGCGGCCCGAATGGGATCAGCGCACCGCCAGCCTCGCCGTCACCGACGTCAAGCCCGGCTGGCTGGAGCTGAAACTGACCATGAGCGCGCATGGTCCCGACGACCTAGGCAGCCTGCGCCCCGCCCTGCGCGAGGCGATGCTGGAATGGCTGCGGGTGGAAATGCCCGACGCGCTGTGTATGACCACTTGAAGCCCTAAGCCCGCGCGCCAAAGAAAAAAGGCCCGGACGTTGCCGTCCGAGTCCCCTGAACAGAAAAAAGCCCGGTCGTTTCCGACCGGGCTGGGAAAGTTTTGGGAGAGGATGCCTGAAAGGCGAGTTCCGTTTCGCCCGAATCTGCTTATTGTGCAAGTGCGAAAGGGGAATTCACAGTTGCAATTTCTGCAACCGTGCAAAAATACCAATTTTATCGTTATCTTTCCGCTGGTTCAGCAGATGCATCCCACGCGACATGCACCCGGCATTGTCCGAAGGTGCAATGCCGCAATGCAGCATTGCACTTGCACTGATAACGCCAACGCCGAATCACCGCGCCAGCAGCAACGCCGGCCCGTTCGGTTCATTCAGGAAATAGCGCGTCACCCCGCCCAGCAGAAACTCGCGCAAACGGCTGTGGCCAAAGGCCCCCATGACCAGCAGATCGCCCTTCTCCCGAGCCACGCTCGCCGCCAACGACTCCTCCACCGAGCCCACACGCGGCATCTCGATCAGTTCCGCCTTCACCCCGTGGCGCGACAGATAGCGCAGCGCGTCGGTCGCCAGCAGCCCCCCCGCCTTTTCCGCGACGGTGATCACATGCACCTCGGCGCAGTGGGCCAGCATGGGCGCGGCGATCCGCAAGGCCACCGCAGCCTCCTCGCCGCCATCCCAGCCGACGCAGGCGCAGCCCACCGGAATGCTCATGATGCGGTCTTGCGGCACCAACAACACCGGAGTCTTCGCCGAAACCGCCACCTGCCCCGCGCAGTCGCTGCCGCGTGACAACACGATCACATCCGCCAAACGCCCCGCCGCGCACAAGGCCTCAACCGGCTCATCCTCGCAGCGGACGATGTCGAACGGGACATCCTCACGCGCCAGATGCGCCGCCAACTCCTCGGCGAATGCATCGTCGCGGGTCAGGGCATCGCGGATCGCATCGGCGGCCAGATAGGCGCTGCCCATCGCATCCATCGACATAAACCGCGCCACCGGCGTATCGACCATCACCGTCACATGCCCGCGCGCCGCCCGCGCCAGCGACAGCGCGGTTTCCAGACGGGGCTTTGACGCGGGGCCGCGATCGGCCAGAACCAGAATCGAACGCATGGTTTCCTCCTTGAAGCACAACTTGGCACCGACCATATGCCTTCACGGACATCCGCGCCATGATTGAGGTCAAGCCGCCTGCTGCGATGCGTGCTATGGCCCCGGCAGCACCAAGGCGCACGCCATGCAAAGGACGCGATCATGTCAGGATTAGCCAGCCGATATATGGCCCGTTTCCGCGCGCGTTACCTCGATGTGCTGGCCTCGGTGTATATTTACAACGAGCACCGGGGCTATACCGCGCTGGACCGGGTGCTGGATGCGGTGCGTCGCGCCCACCCCGACGAGGCCGAATTCATCGCCGAGATCACCCATCAGCGCCACGACGAACACAAGCATTACAACATGTTCCGCCGCTGGTTTGAACTGCAAGGCCGGATGCCGCTGGTGGTGGGGCGAGAGGGCGGGCATATTGACCGCTTCGTCGGCCGGGTGTTCGGCTGCACCATCGATGACCTATCGACCGACGCGGTGGTGGCCTCGCCGGACATGCTGGCCAAGCTGTGCAGGGTGATCATGCTGACCGAGGAACGCGGTTTCACGCAGGTGGAGATTTTGCTGCGAAACCGCTTCATCCTGTCGGACCCGGTGCTGACCAAAATGTTCCGCATCATCCATGCCGACGAGCCGAGCCATTTCGATCCCTATCGGCACTGGCTGGCGGCGCATGGGGAACCGGGGGCGGGCTGGCGCGATCACCTGACCAATTGGCGCATCCATATGGAGCTGATGCTGTGGGTTTTGCCGCGTTTGTTCCTGAACGGCAACGCCCCCCGGCGGACAGAATGGCCGGATGCCAGCGATATGGCTTGACAAAACTAACCATATAGGTTATATGCCCCAGCCATTCGCTCCTGCAAGCTACGGGGGCGAAGGAAAGGTCGGCGGATCGCGGGCTGGGGTACGGGTACAAGCCGTGGCCACGCCAGCAGCGCCTCCATTCGTCTGTGGCAATATCCGGCGTTGGCCCTTTGCGAGCCCAGCCCACCGCCGCCATCAGACGCAGGGCCGAGCGGGGGGGGAACAGGCCGCCCCAACGCCGTTCGCAAACAAAGAAGCCACCCCCGCGCCCCCGCCGCCTTGCTAGCCAAGGCCCAGCCGAGGCGCCCGCCCCGCCGACCTTTCCCCATCCGCAGGCGAGCGGAGGGAGAGGTGTGTTTAGATTAGGGCTTGAGCTGCACCCAAATAATTGGAACTTCGTATTTTTCAGCCCAGACTTTCGCAGCGGCTAGTGCTAAATCCAAAGACACATCATCCTCGCAGAGCGAAGCATAGCCGACCCACTCACCGCCGGCCTTCCATGACGCCCCGCTGCCATAAAAAAGGCCATTATGGGCGGCTTCAACTGTTAGCCATGGAGCATCGTCGCCCACATCAGGCATTTCTTCGCCAGGTGCAAGATAGACAACATCCGCCATGTTGGCATGGGTACATTGCTCCTGAACTGTGTCAAGGCTCGGGCCGGGTAACGCTCCCTCAGACATCAAGCCCAACCCATAAATGGGAGCGCGAGGGTGTAACACCCTCGCACCTTACCTCTTCAACGCCTTACCTCTTCAACGCTTTGAAATCTAGAAAACCCCTCACCCCAGCGCGGCTTTCAGGTCATCGACCAGATCCAGCCGCTCCCAGGGGAAGAAATCGCCCTCCGCCTTGCGGCCGAAATGGCCATAGGCGGCGCTGGGGCGATAGATCGGCTTGTTCAGCCCCAGATGGGTGCGGATCGCGCGGGGGGTGAGGCCCCCCAGCTTGGCCAGCCCCAAGATCGCGGCCTCGATCTTGTCGTCGCCAATGGTGCCGGTCTCATGCGTATCAACATAGAGCGACAGCGGCTTTGACACGCCGATGGCATAGGCCAGCTGGATCGTGCAGCGCGTGGCCAGCCCCGCCGCGACGATGTTCTTCGCGAGGTACCGGGTGATATAGGCAGCAGAGCGGTCCACCTTGGTGGGGTCCTTGCCGGAAAACGCACCGCCGCCATGCGGAGCCGCGCCGCCGTAGGTGTCAACGATGATCTTGCGCCCGGTGACGCCGGCATCGCCGTCCGGCCCGCCGATCTCGAAACTGCCGGTGGGGTTGATGTGGTATTCGGTCTCGCGCAGCAGAACGGGCGGCACCACCTCGGCCACCACGCGTTTCACATAGGCGTGGAGTTCGGCTTCGCGCGCGCCCTCGTCATAGCCCGGCGCGTGCTGGGTGGAGACGACCACGGCGGTGCAGGCCACCGGCAGGCTGCCTTCGTAACGCAAGGTCACCTGCGATTTGGCGTCGGGCTCCAGGAACGGCGCGGCGCCCGAATGGCGGTCGGCGGCCATGCGCGCCAGGATCTGGTGGCTGTAATAGAGCGTCGCGGGCATCAGATCGGGGGTCTCGTCGGTGGCATAGCCGAACATGATGCCCTGATCGCCGGCGCCTTCGTCCTTGTTGCTGCCGGCGTCAACGCCCTGCGCAATGTGGGCGGACTGGCCATGCAGCCGGTTGATGAATTCAAACTTTTCCCAGTGGAAACCGTCTTGCTCATAGCCGATCTCGCGCACCGTCCGGCGCACGGTGGCCTCGATCTCGGCCAAAGCGCCCGGCGCCCATTCGCCGTTTTCATACACCCCCTTGCAGCGGATTTCGCCGGCGAGGACCACCAATTGCGTGGTGGTCAGCGTCTCGCAGGCGATGCGCGCCTCGGGGTCTTTCGACAGAAACAGATCGACGATCGAATCCGAAATCTGATCCGCGACCTTGTCGGGATGGCCTTCGGAAACGCTCTCGGAGGTAAACAGATAATCGGTGCGCATTGCAGGCCCCATATAAAGGTTTCTTTATGTCACGCCCTTTAGCGGGACCCGCGCCGCAGCACAAGCGCCCCCACCCCAAGAAGCATCATCGCCCAGCATAGGGGAACTATATTGCCGAAACGCGCAAACCACGTAGGGGGATGCGCGGGCGGCACCATCCCGTCCAGCCGCCCCGCAACGCCGCGCGGGATACTGCCGCGCACGATGCCGTCGGCGTCGATCACCGCGCTGATGCCGTTGACGGTGGCACGCAGCACCGGCAGACCTTCCTCGATCGCGCGCAGCCGCGCCTGCGCCAGATGCTGCGGAGGGCCCCAATCGCCGAACCAGCCATCGTTGGTGGGGTTGAAAATGTAATCGGGCCGGTGCGCGCGATCGACGACCTGTCCCGAAAACACAATCTCGTAACAAATCGCCACGCCGACTTTCCCCAACCGGCCCAGATCCAAAGTGCGCGGCCCCGGCCCCGGCCTCAGATCGACTTCGCCGGGGATCAGCTTGGCCAGCCCCAGCGGCGCCAGCAGCCAGCGCATCGGCAGATATTCGCCATAAGGCACCAGATGCGCCTTGGCATAGCCCCCCGCGATCCGCCCCTGCCCGTCAATCACGGTGACGACATTCTGCCCGCTGACAACCTCATTTCCCCGGAAATCAACATCGACCGAGCCCGCCAGCAACAACGACCCCGCCCCCGCCAGCTGCCCCAACCGCGCCCGCGCCAAACCCGGATCGCCCGCAAACGTATCCTGATAGGCCCACGCCGGATAGTGATCGCGCAGATATTCCGGCACACCCGATTCGGGCCACAACACGATACGCGGGGCAGGACCCGTCGGGATGGAGAGCCGCGCCGTCCGCGCAAACTGATCGTTGAATAGCGAGGGATCGTTGATCTCCGCCTGCGGGATATTGGGTTGGACCAGGGTGTAGGGGATACCGTGTTGCAACCCCTTAATGCGCATCTCTCCGGGCAGCAGAAACAGCACAAGCGGCACAACCAGCAGCGCCAGCCCCCGCCAATCGATCCGCCTACGCCACAGGGCCAAAGTCCAGCACCCTGCCAGCACCACCACCAGCCCCGACAACCCATAGGTGCCCAGCCACGTCGCCTGATAAGCCAAACCCGGCCAGTCGAACGGCCCCAAGCCCACCGCCCCCAGCGGGTTCCAGGCAAAGCCGGTAAACACCCAGCTCCGCAGCCATTCCGCCAAGATCCAGCAGCTGGCAAACCCCAGCACCATCGCCCCCCGGCCTGCCTGCGTCTCTCTGGGCCGAAACCACCAGCCCCCCAACGCAGCCAGCCCCGGAAACACCCCCAGAACCAGCGCCATCACCAAAACCGCGCCCCAGCCCAGCCAAGCCGGCATCTTCGCCTGATAGGTAAAGGCGGTGGCGATCCAGTTCAGCCCGACCGCGAAATGCCCAAAGCCCCAGCTCCAGCCGAGCAGCCACGCCCGCCGCGCCGACACCGCCCGCGCCGTCAACGCCACCAGCCCCGCCACGCCCAACAACGTCAGCGGCCACCACGCCAAAGGCTGAAACCCACACGCCGCCCCCGCGCCCAGCACCAAGCTGGCCCAGCACGGATAGCGCCCTATCACAGCGGCAAAACGCGACAACGCGCCCCCCACCTTCGAGGCCGGGGCGTTGTCATGCGTGGCGTTTGCGGCGTCTGTCATGCCATGGGTTTACCGGGGCACGCCCCCGGCGCAACCCCTCACGGCAAAGCGGGCCTCAGTCCACCACGTCCAGCAAGTCGCCGGTATCGCTATCGGGCTTGCGCGCGGGTTTACGAACCGGGGCGCGGCGCTTGACCACTGGCTTAACGGCGGCCTCGTCGGTGTCCACCTCCTCCACGCGGCGCTTGGCCGAAATCGAGGGCGGCAGATACATCGGATCGAGCCCCGCCGGCGCCGCCTCGGCAACTGGCGCCTGATCAGCGCGGGCCTCACCAGCGCGAGGACTCCGTTCCTCACGGCGCGGACGCAACCCCCGACCGGCGCGATTGTCGCGCACAAAGGGATTTTCCGCTGGCTCATAGGGGTTGCGCGCCTGCTCCTCGGCGGTCTGGGTATCCAATGTCTGGGCCTCGCTGGCGGCCTCGGCGGTCACCTCAGGGCGCGGCGTATACTCGCGCGGCGTATACTCGCGCGGCGCATGCTCACGGGGCGCGCGGTTATAGGCGGGCGGCTGGTCAAAGCTGGGGAAGTCGCTGGCATCGCCCAGATCATTGGCGTCCTCAGCCTCCTCGCGGTAGGTATCCGCAGGGTCCTGAAAGCGATCATCGCGGCGCACGCGCGCCTCTTCCTGACGGGTGCGCGTATCGGCGATCACCCGAAAGTAATGGTCGGCAAATTGCAGGTAATATTCGGATGTCACCCGGTCACCGTTTAGATGCGCGTCATGCGCCAGCTTGCGGTATTTTTCCAGCATCTGCGGCGCATTTCCGCGCGCACGGCTGTCTACCCGGTTGACCTGCTGACCGCCCCCACCGTTTCCGCCTTGTGGACGGTTATTGTTCGTACGACCGCGCCGACGGTTATTGTTATTACCGTTGTTGCCGCGCATATTATTGTTGTTCAAGGGTGCGAGTTCCTTAACCGGGACTGCCAGCCGAGCCTTTGCCCGATGGTCTGCCGCTCATCCTGTCCGCTGTGGCCCAAATTCGGGCCGGTGATCCCGCTGGGCCGGCTATTTCGCCGCCCAAAAGCACCGAAACCTGCCCCCATGCCGGGATTAGGCCTGCCCGATGTCCCGCAAATCCAAACATGCGGTGCGGTCCATACATCGGCGGGCCTGCAATTCACTTAAGGGCGAAGGCGGGGCGGCACAAGCAAAAACTTAAGTGCGCCCCAGTTCCAAAGCTCTGGGCCGCCCGCCCAGATCGCGGTGCAAGCGCGCCCCCAGCCCCGCCGCCGCCGCGATCGCCCCCACCGCCTCTGCCTGCCTATGGCCAATCTCGACCAGCGCCGCGCCGCCGGGGGCCAGCAAAGCGGGCAATTGCGGGATCAAGCTGCGGTAATCATCCAGCCCATCCGCCCCCGCGAACAGCGCCGATGCGGGCTCAAAGTCACGCACCTGGGGCGCCAACGCCGCATCCTCCTCAACATAGGGCGGGTTGGCGAGGATGAGGTCAAACTGGCCCAGATCAGCCGCCCAACCCGGCTGCGTCCAGTCGCCGTCGATGATCCGCGCCGACGGGGCATGGCGCGCGGCATTGCGCCGGGCCACCTCTCGGGCCAGGGCGGATCGCTCCACCCCCACACCCTCCGCCGCCGGCCACAGCGACAAGGCCGCCAGCAGCAAACACCCCGACCCCGTGCCCAGATCCAATATCCGCCGGGGCTGGATCTGCGCAGCGCGCGCCGCCTCGATCAAGGTCTCGCTGTCGGCGCGCGGGATCAGCGTGGCCGGGGAAACCTCCAACTCCAGCCCGTAAAATTCGGCCTCGCGCAAAATATAGGCCACCGGCTCATGCGCCCGCCGCCGCGCCACCATCGCCGCAAACGTGGCGGGCACCGCGCCCCGCATATGCCGCAACAGCATATCCCCCCGCGAACACCCCAGCGCCCCCGCCATCAGCAATTCGGCGTCGAGCCGCGCCGCATCGCTGACCTCGGCCAGCGCCTCGGACGCCTCGCGCAGGGCGTCGGCAACAGTCATTCGCCAATCGCGGCGAGGCGTTTGGCCTGATCCTCGGCAATCAGCGCGGTGACCATTTCGTCCAGACCCTCACCCGCCAAAATCTCTGGCAGGCGGTGCAGGGTCAGGTTGATCCGGTGATCGGTGACGCGCCCCTGCGGAAAGTTATAGGTGCGGATGCGTTCGCTGCGATCCCCGCTGCCCACCATCGCCTTGCGCGCCTCGGCCTCCACGCCATGCGCCTCGGCGCGGCGTTGGTCGAAGATCCGCGTGCGCAGAACCTGCATCGCCTTGGCCTTGTTCTTGTGCTGGCTGCGCTGATCCTGCTGAATCACCACGATGCCGGTGGGCAAATGGGTGAGGCGAACCGCCGAATCGGTAGTATTCACATGCTGCCCGCCGGCGCCGCTGGCGCGGTAGATGTCGATCTTGATGTCGCTGTCGTTGACCTGCACATCGACCTCGTCGGGTTCGGGCAGCACCGCCACCGTCGCGGCGGAGGTATGGATGCGCCCGCCGCTTTCCGTCACGGGCACGCGCTGGACGCGGTGGACCCCGCTCTCGAACTTCAGCGCGGCGAAGACGCCGGTGCCGGTGATGTTGGCGATGACCTCCTTGAAGCCGCCGATTTCATTGGCGTTGGCGCTGATCATCTCGATCCGCCAGCCCTTGGCGGCGGCGAAGCCTTCGTACATGCGGTAGAGGTCGGCGGCGAACAGGGCGGCCTCGTCTCCCCCGGTGCCGGCGCGGATTTCCAGCATCGCTGGGCGGGCGTCGGCCGAATCGCGCGGCAACATGGCGATGGCGAGCGCGTGTTCCGCCCCCGGCAGCGCGGCGCGCAAGGCGGCCAATTCCTCCTCAACCAGCCCCCGCATTTCGGGATCGGTTTCGCCGCCCAAATCGGCGGTGTGGCTCTCGATTTCGGCGCGCATGGCGGCGACGTGGTTTGCTGCGCGGGCGACCGGCTCCAGCTCGGCATAGTCGCGCGAGGCGGCGACGAACTCCGCCCCCTCCAGCGTGCCCGAGCCCAGCCGCGCCTCCAGCTCAGCAAACCGCGAAGATATTTGTGCAAGGCGCGAGGAGGGGATGGTCATTGGGCGGCCAGAACCTCATCCCGGATGCGTTCAACCCTCTCCGCCAACGGTGTTTCGCGGTTCACGCGCAATCGCCCGCCGATTTGATCCCCCTGCTTGTCCAACGAAACCACGACTTCCGCACCCGACTTGGTGGCTTTATCGAACCGCTTACGGGGAGATCCAGTCGCTATCAATTCCGCCGACAATCCATCCCGGCGAAGGGCTGCAACGAAGGTCGTGGCCAGCGTGATCGCCGCATCATCCTCGACCGCGATGATGACATCCAGCTTATCCTCAACCACCGCCCCAGCATCCTGCACCAACATCGCCAACCGCTCTATCCCAGCGGCCCAGCCCACCGCCGGGGTGGCTGGCCCGCCGAGTTGCTCGATGAGCCCATCATAGCGGCCGCCGCCCAGCACGGTGCCTTGCGCGCCCAGACGGTCGGTGACGAATTCAAACGCGGTGTGGCGGTAATAATCGAGGCCGCGCACCAAAGCCTGATTGCGCGTGTAAGCCACCCCCGCCGCATCCAGCCCAGCCGTCACCCGGCCAAAGAAATCCTGCGCCTCGGCGGACAGATAATCGTCGATCTTGGGAGCGGCGCCGACGAAGACCTTGTCGCGCGGGTCCTTGCTGTCGAGAATCCGCAGCGGGTTTTTCTCCAGCCTATCTTGCGAATCCTCGGACAAATCCGCCGCATGGGCGCGGAAATATTCCACCAAAGCGGCGCGCCAAGCCTCGCGGCTTTCCCCGTCGCCCAGCGTGTTCAGTTGCAAGGTCACGCCGTCCGCAATGCCCAGTTCCTTCAGCAACTGGTCCGCCATCACCAGCAATTCGACATCGGCCAACGGCTCGGCGGCGCCGATAATCTCGGCGTCCAGTTGGTGGAACTGGCGGTAACGGCCCTTTTGCGGGCGTTCGTAACGGAACAGGGGGCCGTGGGTGGCCAGCTTCAGCGGCGCGTGTTGTTGCCAGCCGTTGGTGATATAGGCGCGGGCGATCCCGGCGGTGAACTCTGGCCGCAGGGTCAGCGATTCGCCGCCGCGATCATCGAACGAATACATCTCCTTCGACACCACATCGGTCGTCTCGCCCAAGCTGCGCGAGAACACGGCGGTCTTTTCAAACACCGGCATTTCGGCGCGGCGGAAGCGATACAGGCGGCGGACGCGCTCAAACGTGGCGACCACATGCGCGAACGCCTCTGCTTCGGCGCCGAAAATGTCCTGTGTGCCGCGAATGGCTTGCGGGGTGGCGATACGGGTGGGTTTGCTAGTCATGCGCGCCCCTATAGCGATTTTGGCGCCTGAGGAAACCGCCGCCAGCATGCACCCCCTTGCGCGCAAGAAAATGTCGGTTCATGCTGCGATTATGACAAAGCCCCTGCTCCAAGCCAGCCTGCTCGCCATCGCCCTGTGGGCCGCCGCCCCGGCTCATGCTCAGCGCACCATGCCCACCGCCGCGCCGCTGGTACATAATATACCCGATGCGGTGGACACCCCCTATCCAGGCGGCGTGATCACGCTGGATGTGGACGCCAGCGATACCTCGCGCGGCCTGTGGAAGGTGGTGGAAACCGTGCCCGTCGCCCCCGGCACGCGCGAATTGATCCTGCAATTGCCGCAATGGATCCCCGGCGACCACCGCCCCGGCGGGACGATGGATCAGGTGGCGGATGTCCGGTTCTTGGTCGATGGCCAGCCGGTGAAATGGTGGCGCGACCCGCTGGAGGGCTTTGCGTTCCACATCGATCTGCCGGCGGGGGCGGGGGCGGTCGAGGCGCACTTTACCCACACCTCGCCGCTGACGGATGGCGAGGGCGAGATCACCATGACGCGTGAAATGCTGAACTTGGAATGGGCGCATATGAGCCTGTACCCCGCAGGTCATTACGTGCGCCAGATAAAGGTGCGGCCCAGCCTGAGCCTGCCCGAAGGCTGGGGCTATGCCTCTGCGTTGGACGGCGCGGCGAAGAGCGGCGCCAAAGTAACATGGGGCGAGACCGATTACGAAACCTTGATCGATTCGCCGGTGTTCGCCGGCGTGCATTTCAAGCGGGTGGAACTGGGCCACAATGTCGCGCTCAACGTAGTGGCGGACAAGGCGGAAAACCTGAACTTCGCCCCAGAGGCCGTCCCCGCCTACAAGGCCTTGGTGGAAGAAGCCCTGCTCGCCTTTGGCAGCCATCACTTCGACCATTACGACTGGCTGCTGGGCGTCACCGACCGGCTGGGCGGCGTCGGGCTGGAACATCATCGCAGCAGCGAAAACACCATGGACCCCAAATCGCTGACCGATTGGAAGGACAAGGATTGGGACCGCAACGTCCTCGCGCATGAATTCAGCCACAGCTGGGATGGCAAATTCCGCCGCCCGGCAGACCTGTGGACCCCCGACTATCGCACCCCCATGCAGGACAGCCTGCTGTGGGTCTACGAAGGGCAAACCCAGTTTTGGGGCAATGTGCTGGCGGCGCGCTCTGGCGTGCAGAGCAAGGACATGGTGCTGGGCATCCTCGCCGCCGACGCCGGGTTCTACGCCGAACAGCCGGGGCGCAGCTGGCGCAGTGTCGAGGACACCACCAACGACCCGATCCTCAGCGGCCGCCGCCAGCAGCCCTTCGCCAGCATGGAGCGGTCCGAGGATTACTACACCGAAGGCGCGCTGGTCTGGCTGGAGGCTGACCAGATCATCCGCGCCGGAACCAACGGCCAGAAAGGTTTGGACGATTTCGCCAAGGGGTTCTTTGGGGTGAAGGATGGCGATTGGGGCGATCTCACCTATCGCTTTGACGATGTGGTGGCGGCGCTGAATGCGGTCTATCCGCATGATTGGGCGGCGTTCCTGCACACCCACATCGACGGCGTCAATCAGCCCGCCCCGCTGAAGGGCATCGAAATGGGCGGTTACCGCTTGGTGTGGAAAAGCGAACCCAACCCCTATACCAAGGCCCGCACCGCCGCGCGCAAGGGGATGGACCTCAGCCATTCGCTGGGCATCATGGTGGGCAACGACGGCAAGGTGCGCAGTTGCCAATGGGGCAGCGCCGCCTTCAACGCCGGCATCGTGACGGGCGCCAAGATCCTCGCGGTGAACGGAGAGGCCTTTGACGAGGACGAGATGAAAGCCGCCATCACCGCCGCCAAGGGCACCGACAAGCCGATAACGCTGGTGGTGCAGCGCGGCGATCATGTGGATACGGTCAATGTCGCCTATCACGACGGCCTGCGCTGGCCTTGGCTGGAACGGGTGGGCAAAGCCCCCGCCGGGCTGGACCTGCTGCTGTCCCCCCGCAGATCCACGGCAAAGTAGCCTACTACCAAAGCCAAGGTTGCGCCGCAGCATTTGCGGGGTTAGGGCGCTTGCGCAATTCCCATACTCAATCAGGTGATATCATGGACATCAGCAAGATCAGCCTCGGCGACAATCCGCCCGAAAGCCTCAACGTCATCATCGAGGTGCCCACCGGCGGCGAGCCCGTGAAATATGAATTCGACAAGGCATCGGGCGCGCTGTTCGTGGACCGCATCCTGCACACGCCCATGCGTTACCCCGCCAATTATGGCTTTGTGCCGCACACGCTGTCGCCCGATGGCGATCCGTTGGACGCGCTGGTTGTGGCGCGCTCGCCGTTCATTCCGGGCTGCGTGGTGCGCTGCCGGCCGATCGCCGTGCTGAACCTGGAAGACGAGCACGGCGGCGATGAAAAGCTGCTCTGCGTCCCCGACGACAAGACCTTCCCCTATTATTCAAACATTCAAGAGAAGGAAGACCTGCCCGACATCGTCGCCCAGCAGGTCGAGCATTTCTTCACCCATTACAAGGATCTGGAAACCGAAAAGTGGGTCCGCGTCGGCAAATGGGGCAACGCCGCCGAAGCCCGCCGCATCGTCACCGAGGCCATCGAGCGGTTGAAGCAATCGAAGTAAGGTTTTGCGTTAAGGGATAGGTGCGAGGGGGTTACCCCTCGCGCTCCCGTTATTGGGTTGGGCAGCTTGTCACCGTCACCGGTTTCAAGACCTGTCCGTTAGGAGTGGTAAATACATATCGAACTGCGCCGCCCATGGCGAGAAAATCGCTCTGAACTTTTTCCTTGCACATCCCGAAAGCAAGACCGTGCTTGAAAGCTTGGCTATCAGGCAGGGCCCTGTATGACGTCGGGGACTGTTGAACGTCGAGTTCGATCGTCGCCCCGTCCGCCTTCGCAGCGGTTAATGTATTGTGGTATCCAAACGGAGATGGGGCCGTGGCGTTGAGCTTCTCAGCGTAAAATTTCGCCTGACCCTCAGACGTGTTCGGCAGCGAGGGGTGCAACATCACCTTGGCGCCCAACACCGCAGCACCAATCGCCAACCCAATCATCACCTTTGCCATACCTGCAAACCCCTATCCACGGATCAGGGCTTGTACCGCGACAACCTTGCTAAACCCTCAATCCCCCGCCACCATCATCCCATCGACGCGGATCGTCGGTACGTTGACGGATCGGTGCCATTCCAGATCATCCGCCGGGGTTAGCGCGGCGAACATGTCGATCAAATTGCCGGCGACGGTGAACTCGGCGACGGCGGTGGTGATCTCGCCGCCCTGAATGCGGAATCCCGAGGCACCCCGGCTGTAATCGCCGGTCAGCCCATTGACCCCCTGCCCGATGAACTCGGTGATATAGACGCCGTCAGTGATGTCGGCGATGAGGGCCGCCGGCGATACGCTGCCCGCCGCCAGATGCATGTTGGTCGGCGCCGGCCCCGGCGCTCCGCTGGCGCCGCGTGCCGCATGCCCCGTCGGCGCCAAGCCCAACTGCCGCGCCGAAGCGCTGTCCAGCAGCCAGCCGGTCAGTTTGCCCCCCGCCACCAGATCGCGCCGCGCGGTGGGCAGCCCCTCGCCGTCAAACGGCTTCGACCGCGCGCCGCGCAGCCGGTGCGGATCATCGACAATGGTGATGGCGCTGTCGAACAATTGCGCCTCCAACTTGTCCAGCAGAAAACTCGCGCGTCGCGACACCGCGAAGCCGCCAATCGCCCCCGCCAGATGGCTGAGCAAGCTGCCGCCCACCCGCGGGTCCAGCACCACCGGCATCGGCCCGCTCTTCATCCGGCCGGGGTTGAGGCGGGCCACGGCGCGCTGGCCGGCGATGCGGCCGATCTCTTGCGGGGTGATCAAATCGGCCAAGTACCGCGCCTGCCGCCAGCCATAATCGCGCTGCATCGCGGCGCCCTCGCCCGCCAGCACGGCGGCGCTGATCGAACGGCTGGTGCCGCGATAGCTGCCCGCAAAGCCATGGCTGGTCGCCAATGCCACCACCGCCTGCGACGCCGAGGCGCTGCCGCCTTCGCTGTTGGTGACACCGGGGACGGCGCGGGCGGCTTCCTCGGCCTGTTCGGCCAAATCACGCAAGGCGCGGGGGCTGGGCTCCTCCGCCTCGGCCAATTGCAGGTCGGGGCCGGGGCCGCGCAGCAGCCGATCTTCTGGCGCGAGGCCCGCGTATTGATCCTCTGGCGCGGCGCGGGCCATGGCCACGGCGCGGTCCGCCAGTTCCGCCAGCGCGGCGTCGGACAGGTCGGTCGAACCAATGCTGGCCGAGCGCCGCCCCACGAATACGCGCAGGCCGATATGCTCGCTCTCGGACCGTTCGACGTCCTCCAGCAGGCCCAGCCGCACCGACACCCCTTCGGAGGCATCGGCGATAAAGATGGCATCGCCGGCGTCGGCGCCCGCCATTTGGGCACGCTGGACCAGCGCGGATGCGCGTTCTTGGGCTTCGGCGGGGCTAAGCATGGGGCGACGGACTCCTGAAGGCGCGCGTAGGTTTGGGTGCTGGTCTAACGCCCTACACGCGCGAGGTGCGCAAAGGCAATCGCGCGATATACTCGCGCCCGCATTCTGCCCCATGCATAAAACCTGCCAATTTGCCCAGGCACATACAATTGGCGACTTGCCGTGCGCCTTGCGCCCCCCTAAACGCAGCGGTGATGGCACCTGCAACCACCCCCCAATCCGCCGATCCGCATCCCGCCGCCCCAGTCACAGACGGGCTGGAGGTCGTCTCGATCGCCAAGAGTTACGACAAGCGGGTGGTGCTGTCGGACATCTCGCTGTCGGTGGCCAAGGGCGAGGTTTTGGGGCTGCTGGGGCCGAATGGCGCGGGCAAAACCACCTGTTTTTATTCGATCATGGGGCTGGTGCGGCCCGATTCCGGGCGGATCATGCTCGACGGGATCGATATTACCAAGCTGCCGATGTATCGCCGCGCGGTGCTGGGGCTGGGCTATTTGCCGCAGGAAACCTCGATTTTTCGGGGATTGACGGTGGAGCAGAACATCAGCGCGGTGCTGGAACTGGTCGAACCCGATCCGGCGGTGCGGGCCGAGGAACTGGAGCGTTTGCTGGACGAGTTCGGCCTGACACGGCTGCGGGCCAGCGCGGCGATGGCGCTGTCGGGCGGCGAACGGCGGCGCTGCGAAATTGCCCGCGCACTGGCGGCCAAACCCTCGATCATGCTGCTGGATGAACCCTTTGCCGGCATCGACCCGCTGTCGATCGGCGATATCCGCCATCTGGTGATCGATCTGAAGCAACGCGGCATCGGCGTGCTGATTACCGACCATAACGTGCGTGAAACGCTGGATATTTGTGACCGCGCCTGCATCATCTATGGCGGGCAGGTGCTGTTCGCCGGCAGCCCGGAGGCGCTGGTCGCCGATGAAAACGTGCGGCGGCTTTATCTGGGTGAGGGGTTCACGCTTTGAGAACTTTTCCTGGTTAAATCATGGCGATGGGGCCACGTTTAGATCTGCGGCAAAGCCAGTCGCTGGTGATGACGCCGCAGTTGCAGCAGGCGATCAAGCTGCTGGCCCTGTCTAACCTAGAGATCGAGGCATTCATCGGCGACGCGCTGGAGGCCAACCCGCTACTGGACATCGGTGAAGCAGCGCCCGCGCCAGACGCCGCCCCCGGCGAGGACATCCGCCAAACCACGCTGGAAACATCCCCCATCGACCAGCTGATCGGCGAAGGCCGGGCCGGCGAGGACCAACCGCTGGACATCGACGCCAGCGCCATCGACACCGACCGCGATACCGGCGACAGCCCTGGAGCCGACGCCACCGCGCAAACCTCGGAGCCGTTTGAAGGAGAATCTGGCCTATCGGGCACCGGCGAGGCACCCGCCATCGAACAGGCCAGCGACGCCGCCGAAACCTTGGCGCAGCATTTGCACGACCAGATCGGCGCGGCGGCGGCGATGGGGCATGTCGATGACACGCGGTTGTTCATCGCCCGCTTCCTGATCGACCAGATCGACGAGGCGGGCTATTTGGGCGTGGAACTCAGTGAGGTCGCCGATGATTTGCGCGTCGCCTTGGTCGATGTCGAGGCGGGTTTGGCGCTGGTGCAATCGCTTGACCCCACCGGCGTTGGCGCGCGCAATTTGGCCGAATGTATCGCCTTGCAGGCCAGAGAGGCCGACCGATACGACCCCTGCATGGCGCGCCTGATCGACAATCTGGAAATGATCGCCAAGGGCGATTTCGCCCGGCTGCGGCGGATGTGCGGCGTCGATGAGGAAGACTTTGCCGACATGCTGGCCGAATTGCGCGGGTACGACCCCAAGCCCGGCCTGCAATTCGGCTCCAGCCCCGCCGCCCCCGTGGTGCCCGATGTGTTGGTCAGTGGGCGCGCCGATGGCGGGTGGAACGTCGCGCTCAATCAGGCGACGCTGCCGCGTTTGCTGGTCAACCGCAGCTATTATCTGGAGATGAAGGGCGCCTGCGATGACAAACAGGCGCGCGGCTGGCTGACCGAGAAACTGACCGACGCCAATTGGTTGGTGAAGGCGCTGGACCAGCGCCAGCGCACCATCCTGAAGGTGGTCGAAGAGCTGGTGAAGCAGCAGGACGGCTTTTTCCGCCACGGGGTCAGCCAGTTGAAACCCCTGACCCTGCGCGCGGTGGCCGAGGCGATTTCGCTGCATGAATCGACCGTCAGCCGGGTGACGTCGAACAAATATCTGCTCTGCGATCGCGGTACGTTCGAGCTGAAATATTTCTTTACCAGCGGCGTGGCGTCTTCGGCGGATGGCGAGGGGCCGGTCTCTGCCGAGGCGGTGAAGGCGGCGATCCGTACTTTGATCGAGGGCGAGGAGCCGGACGCGATCCTCTCTGACGATACGCTGGTCGATCTGCTGCGCGAGCGCGGCTTTGATCTGGCGCGGCGCACCGTCGCCAAATACCGCGAGGCGATTGGGCTGGGTTCGTCGGTGCAGCGGCGCAGGCAGAAGAAATTATCGGGCCAAAAAGCCTTAACAAGTAAGCGATAGCTCGCGGGCGCGCTGGCGCCAATCCTCGGCCAGCACCGGCAGCTTTGCCAGATGGGTCAGCGCGGCGGGGTCCTGTTTATGCCCGCCGCCGATCAGCACATGGAACAAACGCGCCATGGTCCATTCGGACAGGCCGCGTTCGGTCAATTCCAACTGGTCACCGCTGCGCGCAACGCCCGGTTCCAGCACGCGGGTATACCAGCCGGCGCGGCCCGATTTTACCACCTGCGCCACCATGCCCGGCACGCCAAAGCGATGCGCCAATTTCCAGCACGGCTGGCGGCCATGGCTGACCTCGATCAGCGCGGTGCCGAGGCGGAAACGATCGCCCAGCAGCACATCGGCTTCGGTCAGCCCCAGAGTCGAGATGTTTTCGCCAAAGCCGCCGGGGGTCATGTCAGGATGCGCGCCCAGCACCTGCCGCCAATGGTCGTAATGGTCGGCGGGGTAGTGGTGCAGCGCCTTGTCCGGCCCGCCGTGGTGGATTTTATCGGCCTGCTGATCGCCGGCGATACCCAGCGGGCCGATCACCACCTCGCCCGTAATCGGCGTTTTGGCGATGGCGCTGTGTTCCGTATCGCGAAAGGGCGCGGTGCGGCCGCTGAGCAGCGTAGCAGGGAGGGATGTCATCATCGCCCCCATCTGCCTCAGAGCCTTTGCCCGCGCAAGACGGGCTTGCATTGGTTGTATTATGATATATCATCACATACAAGCCAGCTGGCGGACAGACTGGCCGTAAAGGAGAGCAAAGCCATGGCCTATGCAAACCAGTCCTCCCCCCGCAGCCGCGCTATTTCGATGGGCGCGGTGGTCGCTATCCAAGCTTTGGTGTGTTACGCCTTGGTGTCGGGCTTGGCCTATGAATATAGCCCGCGCATTGATCGAAACCTGCCGACCACGGTCATCCACACCGATCCGCCGCAGCCGCCCAAACCCACACCGCACAGCGACACGCACCCCTCGATGCCGCCCCTGACTTCGCCGGTGCCCCAGCTGACCCTGCCCCACACGGTTGAGCTGCCCCCCACGCCGACGCCGACCTTATCGCCCAGCGAACCACCGTATATCGCCCCGCGCCCCACCCCTTCGCCGGCCAGCTTTGCCCCCAAGGAGCCGCGCGCATTGGGCAACCCGGCCAGCTGGGTCAGCACCGATGACTACCCCGCCGGCGACCTGCGCGAGGAACACGCCGGCGTCACCCGCTTCATCCTTGCCATCAGCGCCGGGGGCCAAGTGAACAGCTGCGTCGTCACCCGGTCCAGCGGCTGGGCGGGGCTGGATGCGGCGACCTGTCAGCTGATCGCCCGCCGCGCGCATTTCGCGCCCGCCACCGATGATACGGGCGCGCATGTCGCAGGCAGCTATTCGGGGTCTATCCGCTGGGAAATTCCGCAGTAATGCCCGCCGTGCGTAGCCATTACGCCTCCAACTCGACATCCCAATAGAGCCAATCACGCCATGTCTCGTGCAGGAAATTCGGCGGGAAGGCGCGGCCGCGCTCGATCAATTGCCAGGTGGTGGGGCGGATCGGCTCTACCAGCAGCGGCATATGGGCCTGACGCGGCGTGCGCCCCCCTTTGCGCAGGTTGCAGGGCGCACAGGCGGTGGCGACATTCTCCCAACTGGTGCATCCACCGAGGCGGCGCGGGATCACATGGTCAAAGGTCAGATGCTGCGGGCTGCCGCAATATTGGCAGGCGAAGCGATCACGCAGGAACACGTTGAACCGGGTGAAGGCGGGGAATTCCGACTGCCGCACATATTGTTTCAGCGCGATCACCGAGGGCAGCTGCATCTTCCAACTGGGCGAATGCACTTCGCGGTCATAGCTGGCGATGATGTCTACCCGGTCGAGAAACACCGCCTTGATCGCGGTCTGCCACGGCCACAGGCTGAGCGGGTAATAGGACAGCGGGGTAAAATCGGCGTTCAATACCAAGGCGGGGCAATTGGAAACATGCCGGCCAAAGTCACCGGAAGGGGGATCATCCCCCGCGCTGCGGCAAACCTCCGCGCGCTCGATCAGCTCCGCGTTAAGCATAGCCTCCTGTGCCAGTCTGGCGTGACGGTTTGGCGACAAGTCATAGGCGCAGACAACACCCGCTGGCGCGCGACGTCAAGCCTTGCGTCTTGCGCAATTCCACAACAAGGTGGCGGATATGACACACACCACGCGTTTCGCGCCCAGCCCCAATGGTTCGCTGCATCTGGGGCATGGCTTTGCGGCCGTGGTGGCGCATGATCTGGCGCGGGCGGCTGGCGGCGTGTTTCGCCTGCGGATCGAGGACATCGACGCCGGGCGCAGCCGCGCTGAATATGCCGAGGAGTTCCTTGCCGATCTGTCGTGGCTGGGGCTGGCGTGGGACGGGCCGGTGGTGATGCAATCATCGCGGTTGGCGGAATATGCGGCGGCGGGCGAGGCGCTGAAGGCGATGGGCGTGCTCTATCCCTGCCACTGCACCCGCGCCGAGGTGGCCGCCGCCGCGCGCGTGACAGGGCCGGATGGGCCGATCTATGCGGGCACCTGCCGGGGGCGCGATGTGCCAGAGGAGGGCGCGGCGTGGCGGCTGGATGTGGCGCGGGCCAAGGCGCTGACTGGCCCTTTGGTGTGGGAGGATGCCTTGGCCGGGCCGCAACGCGCCACGCCTGAAATCTTTGGCGATGTCGTGTTGCTGCGCCGGGATGCGCCGGCGTCCTACCACCTCGCCGCGACGCTGGATGATGCGGCGGACGGGATCACGCTGGTGACGCGCGGCGTGGACCTGTTCGCCGCCAGCCATATTCACCGGCTGTTGCAGGCCTTGCTGGGGCTGCCGGTGCCGCGCTGGCACCACCACCCGCTGTTGGTGGAACCCGATGGCCGCAAGCTGGCCAAACGGCGCGGATCACCTTCGCTGGCCGACAGGCGCCGCGCGGGGCAGGACGGGCTGGCGCTGACGGCGGACTTGCGTTCCGGGAATTTCCCCACTGGTATTTCGCTTGGGGGCGGCGTAGCATCTCCGGCATGAAATATGTCCTCGCGCCTGTCGTCATTGTTCTCATGGGCTTTGTGGTGCTCAGCCTTGTGCGCGGGATCGCCGCCTTCCTCGCCAGCACGAGAGAGGATATGGATCATGACCCCGCCAGTGGCCCCAGCCCGATGCAGCTGCGCCAAAACGACATGATGACCAAGCGGATCAAGTTCCAACTGGCGGCGATTGCGGTGGTCGGCCTGCTGTCGCTGTTGACACATAAGGGCTGAATTTTGGTCAAGCTGAACAAGATTTATACCCGCACTGGCGACAAGGGCACCACGGGTCTGGTCGATGGCAGCCGCGTGTCCAAGCACGCCCTGCGCATGGAGGCGATCGGCGCGGTGGACGAAACCAACAGCTGCATTGGCCTCGCTGTGGCGGCGTTAGGGGGGCAGGCTTTGGCCGCCGCCCTCACCCGCATCCAGAACGATCTGTTTGATCTGGGCGCCGATATTGCCACGCCCGGTGACGATTTCACCCCCGGCGAGATGACCCTGCGCATCGTGCCCGCGCAGACGACGTGGCTGGAACAGGCGATTGACGCGCTCAACGCCCCAATGCCGCCGCTCGCCAGCTTCATCCTGCCCGGTGGCAGCGAGGCGGCGGCGCGGGTGCATGTGGCGCGCGCCACCAGCCGCCGCGCAGAACGCGCCATGGTGGCGCTTGCCGAGGCGGAACCGGTGAACCCGGCGGCGCTGGCCTATATCAACCGCTTGTCGGATTATCTGTTCGTGGCGGCCCGCGCGATCAATTTTGCCGCGAAAACCGATGTGCTGTGGGTGCCGGGGGCTGGCCGCTAGCTATTGCCCGCTGGCTGGCTGCGGCGGAGATTTCGGCGGGTCCGCCGCCCAAGGTGACACCGGGGGGGCCGCTGGCTTGGCGCCGATCTCGCCGAAAAACGGCACTGACATCGCGGTGGAGGCGGCGGCAGATCCGGCATCTTCGCCATCCTCATGCGAGGGCAGCATGCAATAGACCGAAAACAACACCCCCGCCGACCAAGCCAGCGCCCGCCAGCGGCTGCGAAATACGGTGGTTATCTTGGGGCCGATGAACATAGTCCCATGACCATAACGCGCCAGGGTTAAGGAATCGTCGCCTAATCCGTCGCCTCGCGCTTCAATTGATACAGCACCTCCAGCGCCTCTCGCGGGGACAAGGCATCGACGTCCAGCGCATTCAGATGGGTGCGCAGGGTGTCTTCCGGTTCAGGCTCTGCGGGGGCAAGGGCTGCAAACAAGGGCAGATCGCCCAGCCCCGCCGCGATGCCACCGGTTTCCGCGCGGCCCTTTTCCAGCTTGGTCAGCACCGATTTGGCGCGCGCCACCACCCCCGTAGGAACCCCCGCCAGCCGCGCCACCGCCAGACCGAACGAGCTTTCCGCAGGGCCGGGAACGACCTCGTGCAGCAGCACCAGTTCGCCCTTCCATTCGCGCGCGCGGACGTGGTGGAGGCTCAGCGCCTCGCAGGATTCCGCAAGGCGTGACAATTCGTGGTAATGGGTGGCGAACAGGCATCGGCAACGGTTGATGCCATGCACCGCCTCCACCACGGCCCATGCCAGCGCGAGGCCGTCATAGGTGCTGGTACCGCGCCCGACCTCGTCGAGGATGACGAAGCTTTGCGGGGTGGCCTGTGCGAGGATTGCCGCCGTCTCGACCATTTCCACCATGAAGGTCGAGCGCCCGCGCGCGAGGTTATCGGACGCTCCAACCCGGCTGAACAACCGGTCCACCAGACCGATCCGCGCCGACTGCGCCGGTACAAAGCCCCCCGCCTGCGCCAGCAACACAATCAGCGCGTTTTGGCGTAGGAAGGTCGATTTACCGCCCATATTCGGCCCGCCGACCAGCCACAAACGGTCTTCGGGGCGCAGGTGGCAGTCGTTGGCGATGAAGCGGTCGCCGGCGCCTTTTCGCGCGTTTTCCGCCAGCGCAGCCTCGACCACCGGGTGCCGCCCGCCCACGATCGCCAGTTCCGCGCCCGGCGTGATGGTGGGCCTGCACCAGCCGCCCACCGCCGCGCGTTCCGCTTGGCCCGCCGCCACGTCGATCCGCGCCAAGCCCTCCGCGGTGGCGGCGATGGCGTTGCGTGCGGCGGTGCAGGCGGCGATGAGGTCCTCGAAATGCGCCTCTTCGGCGGCGAGCGCCCGCCCGCCGGCCTCGGCGATACGGCTGGCTTCCTCGTGCAGCGCCAGCGCGTTGAACCGCACAGCTCCCGCCATCGTCTGGCGGTGGGTAAAGCCGCTGTCCGGCGCCATCAGCGGATCGGCGCGGCCCGCGGCGACCTCGATGAAATAGCCCAGCACGCCGTTATGCTTGATTTTCAGCGAGGCGATGCCGGTTTCCGCGCGGTATTTGGCCTCCAGCGCGGCGATGGCGACGCGGGCGTCCTTGGATATGGTGCGCAGTTCATCGAGCGCGGCGTCATAGCCCGGCGCGATATAGCCGCCCGAATCGCGCAATGTGGGGGGCGCGGGAACCAGCGCGCGGGCCAACCAATCGACCAGCGCGCCATGCCCGGTAAGGCGCGGCAACAGCGTATCCAGCAGCGGAGGCCTGTCACCAGCGCGGCCCAGCAGGCTGGCAATAATCGCCGCCCCCGCCAAGCCATCGCGCAGTTGCCCCAGATCGCGGGGGCTGCCACGCCCCGCCACCACCCGGCCCAGCGCGCGGCCCAAATCGGGCATGCTGCGTAGGGCGCTGCGCAGATCCTCGCGCAGCAAGGGCGCGTCATGCAGCCAGCCGACCAGCGCCAGCCGCGCATCAATCGCGGCCCTGTCGGTCAGCGGCGCGGACAAATCATCAGCCAGCATTCGCGCGCCGGCGCCCGTCACGCAGCGGTCGACCGTTGCGATCAGGCTGCCCTTGCGCCCGCCTTGGGCAGCGCTGAGAATTTCCAGACTGCCGCGCGTCGCTTCGTCCATCGCCAGATGGCCGGCCTGCCCACGCGCCACCGGCGGCAGCAACAGCGGCAGGCTGCCCCGCCCGACATGCTCCAGATAGGCGATGAGGCCCGCCGCCGCCGCCAACATGGTGCGGCTGAATGTGCCCAGCCCGTCGAGCGTCGCCACGCCGTGGATCGCGCAAAGCCGCGCCTCGCCGGTGTCGCTGGAAAAATCGCGCGCCGGGCGGGGGATGGCGTCAAAGGGCATGCTGTCACAGCCGTCGCTGGCCACCAATTCGCTGGCCCCCAACCGCGCCAAGGCGGCTGCCATCTGCTCGGCTGCGCATTCCTCAAGCTCCATCCGCCCCGTCGAAATATCGACCGAGGCGATGCCGATGGCCCCCCGCATCTCGCACAAGGCCGCCAGAACATTGGCGCGTTGCGGCTCCAGCAGGGCTTCCTCGGTCAAGGTGCCGGCGGTGACGAAGCGGACAATATCGCGCGCCACAAGGGCCTTGGACCCGCCGCGTTGTTTGGCCTGCGCGGGGGTTTCGATCTGTTCGGCAATCGCCACCCGGCATCCGGCGCGGATCAGGCGTGCCAGATAGCCCTCCGCCGCATGGACCGGCACGCCGCACATCGGGATCGGCTCGCCGTCATGCTCGCCGCGCGATGTCAGCGCGATGTCGAGAATTTGCGCGGCGGCACGGGCATCGTCAAAGAACAGTTCAAAGAAATCGCCCATGCGGTAGAACAACAGACAGCCCTCGGCCTCGGCCTTCAGCGCCAGATATTGCACCATCATCGGCGAGGGCTTGGGGGGAGCAGCTTGGGTCATGCCTGCGGGGTTAGCTGCAATGCCGTGAAATTGGAACCTTCCCTCTATCATCGCGCCCCCGCTTTGGTTAGGGCTGAGACAAACGAGGGAGATGCTGCGTGTCCAAAGATGGCCCCAAGGAAGACAACAACCTGCGCTTCAGCGACCGCGAGGCGCTGTTTTATCACGCAACCATGCGCCCCGGCAAAATCGAGATCATCGCGTCGAAACCGATGGCGACGCAGCGCGATCTGTCGTTGGCCTACTCGCCCGGCGTCGCGGTGCCGGTGCAGGCCATCGCCGACAACCCCGCCTGCGCCTATGATTACACCGCCAAGGGCAATCTGGTGGCGGTGATCACCAATGGCACGGCGATTTTGGGCATGGGCAACCTCGGCGCGCTGGCGTCAAAGCCGGTGATGGAGGGCAAGGCGGTGCTGTTCAAGCGCTTTGCCGACGTCGATTCGATCGACATCGAGCTGGCCAGCGAAGACCCCGAAGCCTTGATCGAGGCAATCGCCATGATGGAGCCGTCGTTCGGCGGCATCAATCTGGAGGACATCAAGGCCCCCGAATGCTTCATCATCGAGGCCGCCCTGCGCGAGCGGATGAAGATCCCCGTCATGCACGACGATCAGCACGGCACGGCGATCATCGCCGCCGCGGGCCTGATCAACGCCTGCCTGCTGACGGGTCGCAACCTCGCCGACATTCGCGTGGTGGTGAACGGCGCGGGGGCATCGGCGTTGGCCTGCACGGCGCTGATCAAGTCGCTGGGCGTGCCGCACGGCAATGTCACCGTCTGCGACACCAAGGGGGTGATTTATCAGGGGCGCGGTAATATCGATCAGTTCAAATCGGCCCATGCCATCGATACCCCCGCACGCACCCTGACCGAGGCGATGCAGGGCGCGGATGTGGCGCTGGGCCTGTCTGCCGCCGGCGCGTTTACGCAGGACATGATCCGGGGGATGGCGAAGGACCCGATCATCTTCGCCATGGCCAACCCCGATCCGGAAATTACCCCGCCCGATGCGATGGCCGTGCGGCCCGATGCGATTGTCGCCACAGGCCGGTCCGATTATCCCAACCAGGTCAACAATGTGCTGGGCTTTCCGTTTATTTTCCGGGGCGCGCTGGATGTCCGCGCCACCCAGATCAACGAGGCGATGAAGGTCGCCGCCGCCCACGCCATCGCGGAACTGGCGCGTGAACAGGTGCCCGAGGAAGTCGCCGCCGCCTATGGCAAGAACCAGCAATTTGGCCGCGAATATATCATCCCGGCGCCGTTCGACCCGCGTTTGATGGAAATCGTCCCCTCTGCCGTCGCCAAGGCGGCGATGGACAGCGGCGTCGCGCAGAAACCGATCGCCGATTTCGACGCCTATCGGCATGAGCTGAAATCGCGGCTCAACCCGACGACCTCGGTGCTGACCCGCGTCTATGAACAGGTCAAGGCCAACCCCAAGCGCGTCATCTTTGCCGAGGGCGAGAACGAGGTGGTGCTGCGCGCGGCGATCCAGTTCCGCGATTTCGGATATGGCACGCCGGTTTTGGTGGGCCGCACCGCCGCCGTCCATGCCAAGCTGGTCGAACTGGGCGTGGGTGATCCCGACAGTTACGAGATCCACAATTCATCCAGCAGCCCGCATGTCGGCCCGATGGCAACGATGCTGTATGAACGCCTGCAACGGCGCGGCTTTCTGGAGCGCGACATTCGGCGCATGGTCAATCAGGACCGCAACGCCTTCGCGGCGGGGCTGCTGAAGCTGGGCGTCGGCGATGCCATGGTGACCGGCATGACCCGCACCTATGGCCAGACCTTCAAGGAAGTGCGGCAGGTGCTGGACGCCAAGGAGGGCCATCTGCCCTTTGGCATTCACCTGATGGTCGGCAAGCACAACACGGTGTTCATGGCCGACACCACCGTCAACGAGCGCCCCGACGCCGAAGAACTGGCGCAAATCGCCACCGAGACCGCCGCCGTCGCCCGCCGTTTGGGGCATGAGCCGCGCGTGGCGTTCCTGTCGTTCTCCACATTCGGCAACCCCACCGGACGCTGGCTGGAGCCGATCCGCGAGGCCATCGCCCTGCTGGACGAGCGCAAGGTGGGCTTTGAATATGAGGGCGAAATGGCGCCCGATGTGGCGCTGAACCCCGCCATCATGAAGCATTACCCCTTCAGCCGCCTGACCGGCCCCGCCAATGTGCTGATCATGCCGGGTCTGCAATCGGCGAATGTATCGGCCAAATTGTTGAAGGAACTGGGCGGTAATGCGGTGATCGGGCCGATGCTTGTCGGCATGGAAAAGCCGGTTCAGATCATCCCCATGACGGCCATTGCGCCCGATGTCCTGACGCTGGCGGTGCTGGCGGCGAGCGAAGTGGTGGGGTGATAGTGTTGCGGCGTGGCGCCTTATGGCTCGTGGCCCTTGCTGCCTTGGCGGCCTCCCCTTGCCACGCCTCGACTCCGGGGGCGCGATGTCACTCGCCCTTCGGGGCGCTGGTTCCGGATGAGGCCACGGCGCGCAAAATCGCCGTGGCTATCATTGGCGCGCATCAGAGCCGAACACAGGCGAGGACATACCTACTCAAGGTAGGGCGTGACGAGGATGGAAACTGGCTGGCTTATCAGGCCATTCCGGACCAACGATCGAAAACGGGACGCATGGTTGTGACAGAAGGCGGTGGCGGTTTTGAAATGATTATCGACCAATGCACGGCGCAGGTCAGCCAATTCTATCGGGCAAAGTAGCCAGACGCTCACCGCCGCCGGTAACGGAAATACCAGATTTTAGGCGCAAAAACTACATATGTGTTTGATATTAAAACAGAAAATCGACGATTTTTTCCATCAATTTTTCGCAATGTAATCACAAAGTAAGCACCATTTCACTTAGCAAAACCTTATAGGGGGCGGATACGGGCTGCCATGAGGCCTGGAACCGCCTTCCCATCTTGCCTTGAAACCGGCCTCCAGACACTCTGACATCAGTGCCCTAGGATGACGCCGAGACACCTTAATGGTCGTTCGCCAATTTGACATACACAGATTTATAAATCAGAAAATAAGGCCGAATCTGATATTGCCTCTTTGCGCCTGGGAGAATCTGACATATGCAATTCGCAATGGCAGATTGAGAGGCACTTTTTGAGATATGGAACTTTCGGCCTACCAAGCAGGGCAGTTTGAGGCCCAATTTGAATATCGCAGCTTCCTGCCCGAGCCCATCAACCAAGGCTGGGTGATCTCAGACCCGCAGGTGCTGCAATTGCTCGGCCAGGCCGATCGCGCACTTGGCGAACTGAACGCCTTTGCGCAGCTGATCCCCGACATCGAATTCTTCATCCGCATGTACGTGGCCAAGGAAGCCACGCAATCCAGCCGAATTGAAGGCACCCAGACCAACATCGAAGATGCCTTCAAGGATGCCGAAGACCTGCTGCCCGAAGTGCGCGACGACTGGAGCGAGGTCCAGAACTACATCCGCGCCATCACCTTCGCCATAGATAGCCTGGAGCGTCTACCACTGTCTAACCGGCTGCTACGCGACACCCATGCGATTCTGCTCGATGGGGTGCGGGGCGAAACGAAACGGCCTGGTGAATTCCGCATCAGCCAGAACTGGATCGGGGTGAGCCTAAAGAACGCCGTCTTTGTGCCGCCGCACCATGATCATGTCCCGCAACTAATGAGCGACCTCGAAAAGTTCTTGCATAACGCAGAGGCCATGGTGCCGCCGCTGATCAAGATTGCGATCGCGCACTACCAGTTCGAGACGATTCACCCGTTCCTTGATGGCAACGGTCGATTGGGGCGGTTGATGATTTCACTCTACCTCGCCTCGGAGAAGCTGCTGGTGAAGCCAGCGCTTTACCTCTCCGACTATTTCGAGCGGAACAAGACCGCCTACGTCGACCACATGATGGCGGTACGCCAGGGAAACCACATGCGGGACTGGCTGGTATTCTTCCTGCACGGAGTGGAGGAAACTGCGCGCGGATCAGCGGGCGTCTTCCGCGCAATTCTGGCGCTGAAGGAGCGTATCGAACGCGAGGTGCTGCCGCGCTTCAGCCACCGCAGGCAGGAGAATGCCCAGCAATTGATGCGCCATCTCTATGCGCAGCCGGTAATCGACGTAAAGGCGATCACCTCATTTCTATCGACTACGACCAATACGGCAGCGTCCCTAATCAGCGATATGGTCGAGCACGGTGTACTGGTCGAGATGACTGGGCAGAGGCGAAACCGCCTGTTCTTGTTCCATGATTATCTCGAACTCTTCCGAAAATAGATCCCGCGCTCGCCCTGGTTTTTCCCGGCTTGTCCTAAGCTTGGCCATACGCTGCTGCCGCTCACCCCTCATTGAGACGTGGCCGGATTTGACCGGATAATCTGTTTGGAAGCCGAACCGAAGCGCGATTATTCAAGGAAATTCAAGGGGAATTGGCAAGCACCGTTCAGGCCAACGACTGGCTGAATTTGGCCGGATACCCGTTCCTGTTCAAACCATTCATCGGCTTACGCCAAGCCTGCGCAAGGCCAAGTGAAGGGCCAAATTGTTATTCCCGCGCCTTGTCGATCGCAGCCACCACATCAACGAGCTGCTCTCTCAGGCCAAGGATGCCCACGGCCAGCACGAGATCTGGCCGGTCGGCCAATTCCAACACGGCCTTGAGGACGATGTTCGAATGCCGCATGAGAATCACCAGATTGTCAGCGCTGGGGCCATTCTTGCCATCGAACCAGTTGCGTACCGCACGTTCATTTGAATGGGTCAGCCGCGCGACAGTCTTGACCGATGACGGCGTCGCACCAAATTCTGCGCGCAATGCTGCTGCGATAACATGGGTCAGCGACTCCGGCGTGATCGCCGGAAAAGTTTTTCCTGATTCCGACTGAATCTTTCGGTCCTTCTTGGTGAACGACATTCGCCCCTCCTCCAGATAAGTTTTCGGGGAGTTTAGCGCGTCTCCTGGGAGCGAACTGGAAGCATCGGTTGTGACAAACACTTCGGGCAATAGCGACGACAAGCCTGAGCGCCTGATACGGGCGGCGCAGTACGTGCGCATGTCGACTGAGCATCAGAAATACTCGACTGAAAATCAGGCAGAGATCATTGCCGAGTATGCGGCGCATCGCGGTTTCGAGATCGTTCGGACCTATGAGGACTCGGGGAAGAGCGGCCTCAAATTGGACGGTCGCCTTTCACTTCAGAAGCTGATCGCGGATGAAGCCCACGAACGGGCTGGCCCTGCACTCGGAGAGCCGAAGCGACAGCGGAGGATGGCAGAGGCCCGCTATTTTGCTTCGCGATGGAAAGGCGCGCCAAGGGCGCGCCGCCGGAAAATAGCGGACCGCTGCCATTGTCGGGCCGGAACGTTTGTGGGCCTATCGCCCTCTCGAAGGCCGGGCGCGGCCTCTTGTCGATGGTGAAGTTATGGCGATGGATAGGATGGCATATGGCCGCACACCGTGCCCGTGCCGCTGGTTAAGCAGGGAAGTCGAAGAAGCGAGCGACATCTTGCGGGGCTAGTTGGCCCCGGACACCCGCCCGCAGTGCATCGATGCCGTATTCGCAGAGGTCCTCGTTGAAATCCCCGAGCGCCGGTGACAGCACGATCGCCTCGATCCCTGCCGTGTTTGCTCGCTCGACCAGGCTAGCACGTGCCCAGTCGCCCGCCGGATCATTATCGCGGATGATGTAGAGACGGCGCAACGCATCAGGGAACGCGGTGGCAGCGAGGTGCCCTGCCGAGAGCGCTGCCGCCACAGGCATGCCAGGCGAGACTTCGCGAACGGACAAGACGCTTTCGATGCCTTCACCGGCGGCCATGATTTCGCCGGGCACACCAAAGCGAACCGCATGGCCGAGCAAGTCTCCCATCGCCTTGCGCGGCGTATCGACCGGCGCCTTGTCCTTGCCGCCCTGTGCGAGCCAGGTGCGATGAACCCCGGTGATCTGGCCATCGAGATCGGTGACGGCGGCGATCATTGCTGGCCATGTCTGGGTGACCTCGTCTCCATCGGATCTGTAATAGCAGCGGGGATGGAAGCGCAGGCTGGCTCGCCCGGGAGGAGAAGCAATGCCACGGTGTCGCAGATAGGTGTCGGCCAGAGAACCGCCGAGTGGCTGCGACATGGCAAAGAGCCGCCTTGCAGCCTCGACCGAACCTGACGCAGCGCGCGGCAACGTGTCCTTCAGTCGCACGGGTTCTGGGTGTGGCAGGCTTAGAAAGGCGCGTGCTTCCTCGGCTACATCGGCAAAATCAACCAGCCCCAGTGCCAATTGAATGATGTCGAGCAAATCGCCGTGCTCGCCAGTCGCGGCATCCTGCCACTTGCCCGCAGGACCTTTGGGGGAGTCGCTGAGCCGGATGAAGAGGGAGCGCCCCGGCGTGTTGTACGCGTTGCCCACCAGCCAGTAGTTGCCCTGTTTGCGGCCTGCATCGAGATAGCGGCGGCACACCGCCTCGGCGTTTCGGCCAAGGCGGTGGGCAAGTTCACCAGCATCATGCCGGACCATCACGCCGCCTCCCTCTCAACGATGCGCAAGATCGGATAGGTCTCGAGCAAACGGCTGAGCACGTCCGGGCCATGGTGATCAACCGGCACGAAGAAGCGCAGCTTCCATGCAATGATCTCGGTAAAGAGGCCGAAGGCGCGCAATCTCTCACGCATCGCGTCGGTGAAGCCGGTGAGTTCGATGCGGCTCGCACCCATGATCCTCACTCGGCGCAGCCCGAGCCCTTCAGCAAGTTCGATGACCGCGCGCCCTTCGATCAATGCCACATAGGCATCTTCGCCGGTTAAGGCGGGCACCCCAACCGTAGCGGCGTTTGCAGCCCAAGCCGGGGAGACCCGGCGTCCGATGATCCGTTCGCCGTCATCGGTCTGGAGGCGATAGACCCGCGTCGATTCGGTTGGCAGGCGTTTCCACACCGGGAGCAGCAGGCCCGCCACGATGTGGACGGTGCTGTCGGTAAAGGTCGGAACATCGTCCAGCTCGCGGTTCCAGGCATGCGCAAAGGTTTGGTCGTTAGCTTGTTCCCAGTGGCTCTCAGCCATCATCGCGAGGGTCGAATGATGGTAATCCATCGGTCGAATCAGCCGGACGCGGCGTTCGATCTCACCATCATCAAGCATCAGCGATGGTGCGGGCACCTGCACCGCGGCACGGCCTGACTTGGCATTGACCAGCAAGCGCCCGTTGTCGTTCTCGCGCCATGCCAGCGCGTCGCCAAGCGACATTGGCCGGTTCCGCTCACGCTGGACGATCGTCAGCAGCCGCGTTTCCGCACCCGTTGCGGGATGCGAGTAGATGGTCGCCCGGTCGGCGACGGTGAAGCTTTCCGCGTTGAGCGTTTCGAGGCCTAGATCGTAGGTTCCGCCGGCAATCGCACCGGCCACCTTGGCGTCGAGCAGTTGCTCGAAGGCGGTGAAGAGGATGCCCTGCAGCGCGATGGTCAGCGCCAGCAGGCGATTGAGGAATGTCGTGATCGGCGGAAGCTCGTCCTTGATGCCGTTGGTATCGGTCAACTTCAGGCCGGTTGCGGCCTCGAAGCACTCAAGCGAGCAGCCGTCGATCTTGCCGCGCACAATCAGTAAGTAGAGCTGGCGCAACGCGGCGCGGGCATATGGGCTTTCGAGGTTGTCTTCGGTGCGAAAGAGCCCTTGGCCACCGGTCTGCCGCTGGCCGCGAGTGATGGCCCCGAGGGTATCGAGCCTGCGCGCGATTGTGCTGAGAAACCGCTTCTCGGCCTTCACATCCGTTGCGATCGGACGGAAAAGCGGCGGCTGCGCCTGATTGGTGCGGTTGGTGCGACCGAGTCCCTGGATCGCCGCGTCGGCCTTCCAGCCCGGTTCGAGGAGATAGTGGACACGCAGGCGCTGGTTTCGAGCAGACAGATCGGCGTGATAGCTGCGCCCGGTGCCGCCAGCGTCGGAAAAGATCAGGATGCGTTTCATGTCATCCATGAAGGCGGCAGTTTCTGCAAGATTGGCGCTGGCTGCTCGGTTTTCGACGGCGAAGCGTTCGCCCTTCCGCACGATCCGCCGCGACCGGCCGGTGACTTCGGCGACCATGTCGGTGCCGAAGCGCTGGATGATTTGGTCGAGTGCGCCGGGGACAGGTGCGAGTGAGGCGAGCCGTTCGATGAGGTCGTCGCGGCGGCGAACTGCTTCACGGCACTCGACCGGTTGGCCATCGCGGACCACCGGCCGCGAAGCAAGATTGCCCTCACTGTCGGTGTACGGCTCGTAGAGCTGCACCGGGAAGGAATGCTGCAAATACGACAGGACATATTCGCGCGGAGTGATGTCTACACGAACATCGCCCCACTCCTCGGTCGGGATGTCCGCCAAGCGCCGCTCCATCAGGGCTTCGCCGGTCGAAACAATCTGGATTACGGCGGCATGGCCTGCTTCGAGATCATGCTCGATCGCACGGATACACGACCGAAGAGCTGCTGGCGAAATTCAAGGTGCCCGCAGGATATGTTCTGGACCTCATCGAAGGCATGGGCGAGTTCCGGGAATTGAAGCCCAACGAGCGGACCAAGGTCCGTGAAGGTATGGATTTCATCTCCCATGCGCCTTGCGGGCAATCGTCGTGACTGACCCCCACGTCGAACTGGGCCGCTTGCAGTCGGTTTGCCCCAAGGCAGAGATTTGGACCGAGGGTGGTCAGCCTGTCGCGTATCTCCCTGATCTGAAGATATCGAAACCTGGCCATGGCAGTAGGATAGTTGACGCCTTGCTATGGCCCCACCCTCGGGACAGCTACACATCTCGCCTACTCGTCTCAGAGCAGATTCCTTGGGCAAATGGTGGAGGGGTGTGGACCAACTGCATGGCGCAGGGGCGTTCTTGGCATGCTTATTCTTGGCGAGGTGTTCCGGCGGAACTGCCCTGGATCGAAATTCTCGCCAATCATATGGGGGCATTCCAATGAAGGGCAGGATCAAAATCCTGGCCACCACGTTGTGCGCAATCCGCGCCGATCTGGCCCGCCCGCACGAATTCGCGCATGAGCGCGTCGGCTTTTTGACGGCGGGAGTCGCGACGTCAGCGGATAGCCGATTGATGTTGCTAGGCCGTGAATACAGCCCTGTTGATGAGGATGACTATATTCCCGACCCGACAGTTGGCGTGAAAATCGGGTCAGGCGCAATGCGCAAGGCGCTTCAGTCGGCTTACCGACCGCCAGCGGCGCTACTTCATATCCACACCCATGGCGGTTCCGGGCGCCCAGATTTCAGCGGTGTTGATCGCCGCAGTGCTACTGAATTCATTCCGAGCTTTTTCAACCCCATACCGCGTATGCCGCATGGTATTCTGGTGCTCAGCGACGATAGCGCCAAGGGCTTGATCTGGTTAACCGCTGATCGCGCGCCAATACCAATCACCGACATAATCAGCGTTGGTGCCCCATACGCAAAGTACGGAGCAGTGATATGAAGTGGCTCGACCGCCAAAGCTTCCTCGGCATCAACAGCGATCAGGCACTGCGCGATGCAGTGATCGGCCTCGCAGGCTTGGGTGGTGGAGGTTCTCACGTTGTCCAGCAATTGGCGCATGTTGGCGTCGGCAATTTCGTGGTGCTGGATGACGACTCCATCGATAACACGAATCTCAACCGGTTGATTGGTGGTCGGCATGGGGACCTACCCAAGGAATCTCGGCCCGGTACGGACAAAGTGGAGATTGCTCGCCGAGTGATCGTCGACATCAACCCAGCTGCAAAGGTATATGCTCGCAGCGCGCTGTGGCAAGTCGAGGCAGATCGGCTCAAGGGCTGCGACCTGATTGTCGGGGGGCTGGATTCGGTTCGCGCAAAGTCCGAGCTCGAAGGTTTTTCCCGACGGTTTTTGATCCCTTACCTCGACATGGGCATGGATGTGCATGCGTTGGATGACGGCTATCTGATCGCTGGCCAAGTTGCTTTGTCCATGCCTGGTTGTCCTTGCCTTCGTTGCATGGGCATCGTCCGGCAAGAGGCCTTGGACGAAGAGGGCCGTAACTACGGGGCCGCTGGCGGCAAGCCACAGGTCGTTTGGCCAAATGGAGTTCTGGCTTCGACGGCAGTGGGACTGGCCGTGCAGATTCTCTCGCCTTGGCTGCCCAATCCGATTTCATCGACATACCTTGAGTACGACGGGAATTCCCACACCATCAAGGAGTCCACGCGCTTCGCTCGCATCAAAAACCTGCCGTGCCCACACTACCCCAGCAACGAAACGGGCGACCCGAGTTTTGATGTACGCAAAGTTTTGGATACCCCTGCGCCGGTCCAGAATGTGGCAACTGCGGCAATTCCAGCGCCATCATGGTGGCGCCGTCTCTTTGGATGGCTC
>Ga0316224_1000739_pt1 | contig 42093 bp, 29 predicted proteins | sample TBH18013metaG_FD_206254 | JGI IMG/M metagenome (GOLD analysis project Ga0316224, IMG submission 206254) | Freshwater microbial communities from Trout Bog Lake, Wisconsin, USA - TBH18013 | ecosystem: Environmental > Aquatic > Freshwater > Lake > Hypolimnion/Profundal zone | place: USA: Wisconsin... | reverse complement strand
CCACATCGGGCAGCCATTGGTGATGAAAACGTTTTGCATCAACAGCCTGCTGCATGTTCTCATCAAATTCAATAACATTTAATATGGTTTGAAAAACCGAAGTGATGATAGTTGAACCACCCGGCGTGCCTACTACCATAAATAATTTGCCGTCTTTTTCAATGATAGTCGGCGTCATGGATGATAACATGCGTTTGTTTGGCTGGATGCCGTTTGCCTTGCCGCCAACCAGGCCATACATATTTGGCACGCCTGGTTTTGAACTAAAATCGTCCATTTCATTGTTCAGCAGGAAACCTGCCCCTTTAACAAATATTTTTGAGCCAAAAGAGTCGTTCAGGGTAGTTGTGATGGCCACAGCATTACCATCGCCGTCGACAATGGAGTAATGCGTGGTTTGATCACTTTCATGCCCGGCAATGGTTCCCGGCAGTATGCTGCTGCTTGGTGTGGCGGCATTCCAGTTAAAACTGCTCATCCGCAATTTAATGTAAGCGGGTTTCAGCAGGCTATCCACAGGTACATTATAAAAATCAGGGTCGCCAAGATATTTTGAATGGTCGGCATACGCCCTGCGTTCGGCTTCAACAATTAATTGCACGGTCGAATCCTGGTTATGCCCCCAGCGATGTAAAGGGTATGGTTCAACAGATTTTAATAATTGCAACAGGGCAACGCCACCACTTGAGGGTGGCGGCATTGTGATAATTTTGTAGGCCTTATAGTTGCCAATGATTGGTTTTCGCCAAACGGAATGATAGTTTGCCAGGTCGCTTTTTGTCATAATGCCATTCCCGTTTTTCATTTCGGCCACCAGTTGGTCAGCAACAATACCCGCATAAAATCCATCCCTGCCATTATCACGGATCAGCGTCAGTGTTTTGGCGAGGTCTTCCTGAACAAGCAAGTCGCCCTGGATCCATGGACTGTCTTTCTGTAAATAATCTTTCCCCGGATTTAATTTTTTGAATTGTTTACTATCATAATTAAGCGCAGAAGCAAGCCGGCGGCTAATTGCAAAACCATTATGCGCCAGGTCAATGGCGGGTTGAACCAGGTCGGCCCATTTTAGCCTGCCAAGTTTACGGTGCGCTTCAAACATGCCATCAACAGATCCCGGTACACCCGAAGCCTGGTGCGTGTACAAACTCATATCAGGTATTACATTTCCGGCGCTGTCAAGGTACATGTTCTGACTTGCAGATGCCGGTGCCTTTTCACGGAAATCAAGGGTACTTGTTTCCCCACTTGCCGACCGGTAAACCATTAAACCGCCGCCGCCAATATTCCCGGCTTCGGGATGGGTTACTTCCAGTGCAAACTGAACCGCAACGGCTGCATCTATAGCGTTACCACCTTTTTTTAATATATCAAGCCCTACCTGGGCCGCATTTGGCGTTGCGCAAACAACCATCCCCCTGCGGAATTTGGCTTCAGTATTTTGGGATGGCTGCCCCTGGGCATATCCCTGCTGAATAAAAAACGAAGCAGGTATAATAAGGAAGAGCAGCGCCGTTAAATTTTTTTGTAACAGGTTATGTAATGCCAATAGATGTTTGGAGGTTGATATGAATGTAAAGCCCATTTTATTGATTAAATAATTTTACTAAATTATCGTATTCCATTGAATTTTTATGTTGCTGCTTATTTAAAAACAAGACGGAATTCAAATTGTTACAAAAACGGTTGGTTTCTGGTGTTTGTTAAATTTAGCTGATCAGGGTATTTGAGATGCATTTTTTATTCCTGAAAATCAATGGTTTCATGGCTTAAAGTTATTCTTAATTGCTCAAAATACCATAAAACAGCACTTTTGCCGTTCAAACTAAAAATATATCTATGAAAAAATTAATCTTCTGTTCTTCTATTTTAATTACTTTCTTACTCATCAGCAGGCAATCAATGGCCCAGGATTACAAGACTGCCGTTGGCTTGAAATTCGGCGGTTACGAAAACGGCCTCTCTGTTAAATACTTTCCTGTTAATGGTATTTCGCTCGAAGGTATCCTGGGTTTCCGGAATAATGGCGTAGTGATAACCGGTTTATATGAAATAAACCAGGAAGCTTTTGGCGTACCTGAGTTAAAGTTTTATTATGGTGCAGGGGCCCATATCGGAGCCGAAGGCAGCGGGACCTATCAAACTTTTGACGGCGGTAATCAAACGTATGCTGCCAGCCGCATATTGCTCGGTGTTGATGGCGTTATCGGACTTGAATACCGTATCCCCAATGCGCCCATCGCTGTCAGCCTTGATCTGAATCCGAGGTTAGAACTCGCCACCGGCCCATTTGTTGACATTGCACCGGGATTGGGGATTAAGTATACTTTTTAACGGAAAACCTAAGGCAGAAAGCAACAGACTATGAAAAATGAAAGGCTTTTAGCTTTCTGCCCTTTAATGATCTTTTTTATAAGTTATTGATTGTTAGTGAGTTTTTAGAATTGTTCTATTCATTGGCGTTCGTTTTAATGGACGAAACAGATGATCGGGCTAAGTTTGGCCTTAGCCTGAATAATGGTTCAGCCGGGTCTGTTAATACTCATCACAAAGTCCTGTGTTTTAAATTTGGCATAAGAAAGTAGATTAATATCGCAACGGCGCTAAATGTTTAATAATTAAGTTTTCGACTAAGAACTTTTAAAAAAAGCTGTTCCTAAACCTGTCAGCAGATCCTTTAATAAAAAACTCCTTAAAATAAGTACTCAGCACTATTATTCCTTTTGAGGAAATATTACATTGTTCCCAAACCGGTTGTTAATAATTTCCCCATTTGGAAGATTTTTTTGTTGAAGTGTGGAAAAGATAAATTATTTATTTCAAAAATAACGTCTAAAATTAATCTTAAAGCAACAATGAATAACCAATATTTAAATTTAATATTTTATAAGAAAAAAGACAAAGTTATCCACAATTTGTTTATCATATCCATTATTTTTAGTTACTTTAATGGCCGGTTAGCACCGCTATTGCTAAACCTATTGCTGATTTGATAAATTACCATTTTTTGAAATTGAAAACACTAATACAATTTTGTTTTATCGCCTTTGCCTTATCGCTTTGCTTTAACAATGCCACGGCTAATCCCTTAAAGTCAGCTTATCCGCCATCGACTAACGCTATTTTAACTACAATAAAGTTAACACCTTTTTCAGTGTTGACACTGGTAGCGGGGCCGAGTTATGCGAATTATACAACATCGGTTCCAAATACAACAAGCAGTGTAACGGTTACAGCGACGGCACAGGATCCAACGGCTACTATACGGGTGAATGGTACAATTGTGGCATCAGGCGCAGCATCAGCGCCGATCTCTCTGGCAGTAGGCAGCAATGTAATTAATACGGTAGTAACGGCCCAGGACGGTATAACCACTAAAACCTATACCATAACTGTGACCCGGGGGCCATCGACTAACGCTATTTTAACTACAATAAAGTTAACACCTTTTTCAGTGTTGACACTGGTAGCGGGGCCGAGTTATGCGAATTATACAACATCGGTTCCAAATACAACAAGCAGCGTAACGGTTACAGCAACAACACAGGATGCAACAGCTACCATACAGGTGAATGGCACAACTGTGGCATCAGGTGCGGCATCAGGGCCAATCGCTTTGATGGTAGGCAGCAATATTATTAATACGGTAGTAACGGCCCAGGACGGTATAACCACTAAAACCTATACGATAACGGTGATCAGAGGGGCGTCAACAGACGCAATTTTAACCAGTATAAAGTTAATGCCTTTTTCAGTGTTGACACTGGTAGCGGGGCCGGGTTATGCGAATTATACAACATCGGTTCCAAATACAACAAGCAGCGTAACGGTTACAGCAACAACACAGGATGCAACAGCTACCATACAGGTGAATGGCACAACTGTGGCATCAGGTGCGGCATCAGGGCCAATCGCTTTGATGGTAGGCAGCAATGTTATTAATACGGTGGTAACTGCCCAGGATGGCGTGACCACTAAAACCTATACCATAACAGTAACCAGAACCGCAGGATCGGCGACAAGCTTTACGTGGACGGGGTCCGGTTCAAATACCAATTGGAGCAACTCATTTAATTGGTCGCCGTCATCAGGCTATCCGGTCGCTGGCGATGTTGCAACTATAGGTACAACGGCAAATTTACCCACAGTTGATGTGCCTTCGGCATGTTCATCTCTTATCATATCAGGTACAACTACAATAACCTTAGCGGCAACACTTAATGTGAGCGGAAGTGTTAGTTTGAACGCGCCATTAACAACAACAGGTGCGGCGGGAAGCGTTACGGCAAATAGTCTGGCCATTAATTCCGGCGGAGGGCTCAGCAATTCGGGCACTTTTAATGTGAACAGCGGCAACATATCATTGGCTGCAAACACTTATTTAAATAATTTAGCTTCGGGTACATTTAATGCAACTGGTTCACCTCTTATTGATCTGCTGAATCAATCAACTATCACAAACGCCGGTATTTTTAATATCAGCGGTGCTGTTGTTGAAATAGGCAATACCGGTTTTATTAATAATGCGTCAGGCGGTACATTTACGATCAACGGAGGAAGTACAATTGATTTTGCAACAAACTCTGCTACTTCCGGCTATGTTCAAAATAATGGCACTTTTTACGCAGGGACATCAAACTCTGCCTGCACTATTAATCTGAACTTTACAGGCGTTTCTCTGCAGAACAGCAGTACCTTTTATTTAGGATCAACTTCTGTTATTAACCTGACAGGTTCAGGAACCTCCGTACAAAATACTGGCACCTTCACTTTGCAGTCGGATGTGAACGGAGCAGCAACAATTGGTAATATTTCAGGCGCCGGGGCAACATGCACCGGAGTTTACAATGTGCAACGGTATGTAACAGGGGGCAGCCTTCCGTATCGGGGTTACCGTTTACTATCATCGCCGGTAAATGCCGGTATAGTTGGTGGCAATACTGTTTATAGCTTAAATTATGTACAGTTATCATCGTACATAACAGGCACTACTGCCACCGCCGGCGGGTTTGATAATACCGGGCCGGGCAACCCAACTTTATATTTATTCCGCGAAAATATTGCGGTGTCAAATGCATCATTTACCAGTGGTAATTACAGAGGGATCAATAATATAACTACAGCCCCAACTTATAGTCTGGATGGAGACGGCAGCGGATTTAATATCCCAGTGGGTGACGGATTCTTTTTCTTTTTCAGAGGCGACCGAAGCCTCGCTTCATTTGCGACAGAAACAACCACAACTTATGTGCCCACAAGTACAACGTTTACTGCAACCGGCGCTTTAAACCAGGGCCAGATAACCGCAAAAGACTGGTACACGCCTGCATCTTCAAATTTAGGATATACCAACACTGCCGGTAACAGTTCCGTTCAGGGATTTAACCTGGTTGGTAATCCTTATGCGAGCTCGATTGATTGGGATACCTTTAATTCAACCTCTACAACTACGGGTATTTACGGGAATAGTTTGAGTCCTTTTATATACGTGCTTGATGGTGTAACTAAAAATTATAACGTGTACGGTGCAGGAAACGGCGGTGTGGGTACAATTGCCACCAGCAATTCCAATATTATTCCCAGCGGACAAGGCTTTTATGTGGTAGCAACAAGCGCATCGGCCCAATTGATTTTTAATGAATCGGCAAAAACAAACGGTCAGGCTACAGCTGCAAATGGCAACTTATTCCTTGGTACACCTCCGCCGACGGCAATTGCCCAGCATTTACGGTTGCAAATGGCTAAAGATTCCATTAATACCGATGATACCTATATAGGGTTCGGGGCTGGTTTTAAAACACAATATGTGTTCAATGAAGACGCTCCATATTTACCGGGAGAAGGTAAAGTTGGTATCTGCAGTATTTCAAGTGATAATATTCCTCTTGCTATCAATAAGCTGCCATTACCCGGCCAGCAAAGCCTTACCATAAAATTGAAGGTGAAAGCTACAGAAGACGGAAATTATAGTTTAAACATGACCGAAGAAGTAGCAATACCACAGCTTTATGATATCTGGCTGATGGATGCCTATAAAAAAGATTCATTGGATATGCGCGCTAACAAGACATACGCATTTAATCTTATTAAAGCCGATACCAATAGTTACGGTTCAAATCGCTTTAGCCTGGTAATCCGTCAAAATCCGGCTTTAGGGGTACATTTATTAAATTTTGCCGCAACAAAGGCTGCCACTGGCGCACGAGTGACATGGACAACAGAAAACGAACAGAACTACACCAATTTTACTGTTGAAAGAAGTGTCAATAGTGGCGCCACTTTTGAAGCCCTGGGCGGTTTTGTCTCCACCGCCGCAGGCACCTATAGTTTTTCTGATAATAACCCGCCGGCTGCTGTTGATCAATACCGGCTAAAGATCGAAGATTTGAACGGCAGTATCAGCTATTCTAATATAATTACCCTTATTTACGGCAACTCAACTAACGCTGTTACCAGTAATATCAGTGTATATCCAAACCCGTCTACCGGCGTAATTAACCTTGCCATCAATTCATCGGGTGGAAATGGCTCAGCGTATGCATTTTCGCCATTACAGACCGGAGCTTTAACAGCGTCGCTGGCAGCCACTCAACCAAACGTCACACAAGCAAATGCCACGCAATCTTACGGTATTAAAATATTAAATGCGACAGGGTCAGTAGTAAAAACCGCTACATCTTCCCAACCTAACTGGCAGGACAATGTTAGTAATCTTATACCTGGCACCTATATTATACAGGTGGTAAATAACACAAATAATAAAATGGTTGGCAAAAGCACATTTATAAAATTGTAGGCGAGTTTTTCTTAGAAATCATTTGACAGGCATATAACCATCGGCAGATGGAATTGCTATTCTATATATTAAATTTAGCTTCAACCAGTAAATTGTGTTGTAGTGAAATTAAATGTTTTACAAATGAAACAGGTAGTCTTAGATTGCTTTTAGTTAAATTTACTTGTGGATATCCATCAAACTCTGTTAATTAAATCTCCTTTAATTAATCAGACGGAATTCATTATTTCCCATTTGAGGAAAAATTTACCTTGGTCTCAAAATAATAGTCAACAATTTCCCGGTATTGGGGAAACATAATCTTATACTATAGAAAGTGTTGCCGCAATTAAAAAAATATAATTCAGGTATAATGTTAATACCTTATAATTAACAGTTAATAATTAATCCGTTTAACGAAAAAATATCGTATTTATCCTCCGGATGTTTATTTTACTTTCGCCTTTTCGCAGTTTGGCTTCCCCTTTTAGCACAATTGTTGCACCGTGTTGTAAAGTTTGATAAATTATTGATTGAAAAATTGAGAACAAGAATACTAGTTTTTTTTATCGTTTGGACATCAGCATTCGCCGGAAAAGCATATGCAGGAGCAGTTTCATGGACAGGGGGTAGCAGCATAAATTGGAGCGATGCAGGGAACTGGAGCTCCGGAAAAACGCCAACCAATGGAGATGATGTAACAATTAGTGGGGGCACAACCTTTGCCCCTTTAGTCGATATCGCTTTTAGCATTAAATCATTAACCGTAACAAGTACGGTTACACTTACCTTATCAGCAGCGCTAAAAGTGAATAAAACCTTGTTGGTAAGTGGAGGCACACTGACACTTGCCGGGACAAACTCAGCTACTTTTGGCGGAACCGGGACAATAAACAATACATGTGCCTTAACAACAGGCACAAACACTACGACAACATTTAATGGGTTATTATCTGTATTGGCAGGCAGCGCTTTAACCAATAATGGCACACTTGATATAAATGCGGGACTAACAGCCGCAGGCTATCCATCCCCGATAAACAACACCGGTACTATTACAGTTTCGGGGTCGGCATTAACTGTTGCTGCAGGTGGCTCAATAACAAATACAGGCATCATTACCACTAACTCAGGTTCAACCGTCGCGCTAACCGGCAATCCCGCTCCAATAAATAATAACCTGGGCGGCATCTTCACTTCAGCGTCAACAACATTTACCATGGCTGCAGGATCTTCCATAACAAACACCGGTGGCACATTTGCGGCATCATCATCAACCATCACCTGTAATGGCAACCCCACGGCTATCTTAAATCAAAACAGCGGCTCAACAACCGGTCTTTTTACATTGAACGGAACATCGGTTTCCTTTAACGGCACCAATACAATTACCAATTACGGACTTTTTACTGCAAATAGCGGAACAGCGATTACTACTACAAGCTCAGCAAATAGTTGCTCCATTACAAATTATGGCACCTTTTACGCGGGCACTTCAAATTCATCATGTACCATTACTTATGGCCTTGGCAGCATACTGTCTATCAGCAATTCAAGTACAACGGTTGGAGGAACGACATATAATGGTACTTTATTTTTAGGTTCAACGTCAATTATTTATCCTTCGGTAGCAAATAGCTCCATAACCAATAGCACCAATTGCACATTTACGCTTCAATCTGATATTTACGGATCAGCTTCTATCGGAGCCTTATCAGGTACCATTACAGGTTTATACAATGTGCAACGTTATTTAAGGGGTGGTAGCAGTACTTATCGCAGCTATAGGGAATTATCGTCGCCTGTTTACGAAACTACAGTAAGCGGCAACAACGTATATAGCATTAATTACCTAAAATTGTCTGCATTGCTGACAGGCTCCGGCGGTACTGCCGGAGGTTTTGATAAAACCGGCAATCCCAGCCTTTATTTATACCGGGATAATACCCCCTTTTCAAACGCAACTTTTACGGGAGGTAATTTTAGGAGCCTGGCCAATATCAGCGCCGACCCAAGTTATACCATTGATAATGACGGCAGCGGTTTTAATATCCCGGTGGGTAATGGCTTTTTGTTTTTTGACCGTGGCGACCGTACAACAAATCTTACCGGTAAATATACACCGGGTACCAGCGCCGAAAGTATTACGTTAACTGCAAATGGAACGATGAATACAGGGAAAATAACGGTTAAATTATGGTTCACACCATCGTCATCAAATTTAGATTATACTGCAGTAACCGGCAATGCGGCTGTGTTGGGGTTTGCATTAGTGGGCAATCCGTATGCCAGCTCCATTGATTGGGATACTTACAGTACATCAACATCAACAGCGGGGGTTTACGCCCCTAATGTGAGTAAATTCATATATATACTTGATCCTGTAAGTAAAAATTATAGTGTTTATGGCGCCGGGAATGGAGGTGTCGGTACCATAGCGGGGACTAATGCCAATGTGATTCCAAGCGGGCAGGGTTTTTTTGTGCAGGCTGGCGGAGGTTCTTCACCTTTTCCGCAATTAATTTTTAACGAAGCGGCAAAAACAAACAAACAGGCAACACCGGGCGTTGGTAACTTATTTATGGGGCCACCACCACAGGCTGCTGTAACCCAATACCTGCACCTGAAACTATTGCAGGATAGTGTTAATGCCGATGGTACAATAATCTGCTTTAGCAACAATGCTAAGAAAAACTACGTTTTAGGCGAAGACGCGTTGTACAAATTGGGCAACGGATCAGCGAGGTTAGCAACAATATCCGCTGATAGCGTCAATTTGGCAATCAATTCATTACCATTGCCCAACCAAAACCCAACAATGATTCGGTTGAAAGTAAATGCCTCACAGGATGGTATTTACAAGTTAAATTTAGACGCAATTAAAAGTATCCCCGAGTTATTTGATATATGGTTATTTGATGCTTATAAAAATGATTCACTTGATATTAAACACAACCCAACGTATAGTTTTAATGTTTACGAAAGCGATGCCAATAGCTATGGTTCAAAACGCTTTAGCCTGGTTGTTCGTCAAAACCCTGCATTGATGGTCCATTTGCTAAACTTTAATGAAACAAAAGCTGTTACCGGTGCACGATTGACCTGGAAAACCGAAAACGAGGAAAACTATACCAACTTTACCGTTGAGAGAAGTACTGATGGCGGTGTAACTTATGATGTTTTGGGAGGATTTGCTTCCAATGCGCTGGGAACTTACAGTTTGCTTGATAAAAATCCTTTAAATGCAGCAAATCAATACCGCCTGAAACTGGAAGACCTTAACGGCGCCATCAGCTATTCAAATGTGATTACACTTATTTATGGCAACGGGGACAATAGTTTCGCAGGAAACCTTAATGTTTACCCTAACCCTTCAACAGACGTCATTCATTTGGCAATACCATTTAATGGCGGCTTGAACTCCTCTTCCAATTTACCAGTTTTGCAAACTATAGCAACCACTCCTGGTTTGGTTTCAACGTCTTCGGGCAGCACATCATCTTATGATATAAAAATCATAAGCAGCTCGGGTGCTGTAGTGAAAACGGGAACATCGTCTTCAACAAACTGGGAGGGTAGTGTAAATGGCCTGATGCCAGGCACTTATATTATCCAGGTTATAAACAATGCCAACAAAAAACTGGTAGGCAGAAATACGTTTGTAAAACTTTAACGACATTTTTGCGGCCTAACCGGCATATTTCTCTTTATTTCTGGTGTTTGGTCATTGTTGGGAAGATTTTACCCAAAAACTGATCTGGGAAGCCGTTAGTAATGTTCCCCAATCCGGGGCATTAGCGTTGGGACTATGTGGAAAACTTTTCTTTGACCTGCTTGAAGCTGACTTTGATATTAATTAATGTTTAATTTCATATTGCTATTAATTAAAAATATTATCTGGTTAAATAAAAATAATAGATAATTGACGATTTAGTGTATTGACGGTGAATTAATTAGATATCAACATTCTTTAGCATTGTTATTGTATAATATTAATTCGGGTAAACTATTAATGAAATAAATAAATCAGGTTTCTCAATTGGTAAATATTAAATTTTTAAAAAGGGCCTTATTGTGAAAAAACATTTACTTCTTCTATTTATCGGTTTAATAATCGCCGGAAACAGCATTTTGGCTGCTGGTCCGGTAATCCGCCTTGATCGCGTAAAGCATCAGCCTTTTTTCACAATGAAGACAGCTCATCCTTTTTTTAAAGTGCAGGGGATCAGACATCTGTCCTTTGATAACCATTTAGCTGATACAGTGCCACATTTGCGTTTACAATTGTATATGGATTCCCTTATGACCGATGATACCTATATAGGTTTTGTAGCCGGCGCCAGTACAAAATATGTGATAGACCAGGATGCGAAATATTTTCAGGGCTATGGGGCAATTAGTTTAGCCAGCATTTCGAGTGATAATATTAAACTTGCTATTAACAGGGTTCCCTTGCCTGCCCAAAGCGAGACGATAAGGATCTACGTGAGTGCTAAGGCGGATGGCCCCTACAAGTTAAACATGACTGAAAATGAAGGCATCCCAGTGTTATATGAAGTTTGGCTGATGGATGCTTACAAAAATGACTCGTTGGATATGCGCCGGAACCCCACCTATGCTTTTAATATTTTGAAAGCGGATACCAATAGTTTTGGCTCAAGCCGGTTTAGCCTGGTAATCCGGAAAAATCCGGCGCTTGCATTTCATTTAATAGATTTTACAGCTGTGAAAGCAGCCGATGGTGCTCAAATTTCATGGAAAACTGAAAATGAGCAGGGTTATACTAATTTTACCGTCGAAAGAAGTATTGATGGCGGGCAAACATATGATACTATAGATAGTTTATTATCTGCCAGCCTTGGCGATTACAGCTACCTGGATAAAAGCCCCGCCAATGCTACGGACCAATACCGTTTAAAGATAAGGGATTTGAACGGAGGCATAAGTTACTCAAATGTGATTGAGCTGATGTACACAACTGCCAGTGTTGCCCATATTAGTATCAATACGTACCCTAACCCTGCCAGGGGGATAGTTAATTTTGAAATGGTTTCGGGGGATGGTCCGGGTAGCAGCCTGCCAAACGCTCAAAAAACGGAACCTGGATCTTACAATATCAAGATCATAAACCTATCGGGACTGGTCATAAAAACCGGCACAACCAATACCCAAAACTGGCAAACTGATGTCAGCAATCTTTTGCCGGGGACTTATATCGTACAGATGGTTAAGAACAATGATAGCAGTGAAGTTGGGAAAACCACTTTTATTAAATTGTAGGTCGATTATTACCGTAAAAAAGAAACAATAAATCCAACTCAATTTATAGAAATCAAAGATCAATTCACCATTAACCACTCACTGTTCTACCTGCTTACCATAAATTCCAGTTCCTGCCAATCGGGAAGTTCCATTTTGCCTGATGTTTTGTCAAACACCATAGCCTGTTTGGTTGCAGTATTATATTTTGGCCACGACGGCAAACCCTTGCGGTTAGGGTTACCATTGGTTATAAAGTTTATCCAATAGGACGACATCAGGCTGGCCAGTTGGTGGTCGGCAGCCTCCCAGGGGCGGTGCAGGAACTTTAAATTGTTCATCACATAAGCAACCTCGCCGGTATGGAATGCGCCGTATTTTACATAATCAGCCGTGGCGGGCAGCTTTCGCGAAAAATAATAAACATAAACCGGCGATTTGCCCTGTGAACTTTGTAAGCCTGCCCATTTATAGCCGGATGTGGCAAAAATCATATCCCTGCTTAATTTAACCTGTGAGCGTGCAGCCTCTTCATCGGTATTTGCCGGATAAAGCTGTAAAAACTTTTCAGCATCATTTCCATATTGATCTTTAGCCTGCTGAATAAAAGCTTCTTTCTTTTTAAAGCCTTGCACAAAGCTCTCATCAGCATTCCAGCCTGTTAGTACCGGCACATTATTTTGTTTTCTTTCGGCAAATATTTGGGAAACGGGTTCAGGCAGCACATAGCCGTCAACTATAGGCGAATATCGGCCCGGAAATTTCATTAAATCATCGGCGGATACTTTTCTTAATTCTTCCAGTGTTGATGCATGAACTGCCGCTGCCAGTTTAATGCCCTGTTGTTCGGCTACGTCGAGGTTATTGGCTTTTATCATCGGGTTGGCTATCATCAGCGAACCACTTTCGGCAATAGCTTTGTTAAAAAGGCCTTTTGCTGCAGGCGATGCCACAAGGCAGTTTACACTCATTGAACCAGCGGACTGGCCGTCAATAGTAACATTATCGGGATTGCCGCCAAAAGCTGCAATGTTTTGCTTTACCCATTTTAAGGCTGCGATCTGGTCTGACAGGCCGTAATTCCCTGAAGCTTTATCCGGTGATTCTTTAGTAAGATCGGGATGCGCCAGGAAGCCGAAAACACCCACCCGGTAATTAACCGAAACAAAAATAATTCCCTTTTTTGCCATGGCTTCGCCATCATAAATAGGTACTGCCGTTCCGCCGCTGGTAAAACCGCCGCCATATATCCAAACAAAAACGGGCCTCTTGTCGCCCTTATGCGCTTTTGTCCAAACATTAAGATAAAGGCAATCCTCACTTATCGGCTTTTCCGGGATAAGAAACTCCGGCGTATAAACTGCAAATGGGATCGGTTTGCCCTGCATGGGACTTGGACCAAAGTCATCACATTTTTTTACGCCACTCCATGGCTGCACAGGCTGCGGCGTTTTCCAACGTAAATCGCCAACCGGTGGTGCAGCGAACGGAATGCCCTTAAAAGCCACAACGCCGCTTAATTTGCTTTTAATACCCGAAATCATCCCCGGTTCTATCCGAACTGTATCAGGATTTTTACTATTGGTATTTCGCGTTTGGAATGAATAAAACAGGACCGACACGCTCGCTAAAACCAAGCAAACGACCAATGCAGATAGCTTTTTCATGAAAATTGATTTATAATGTGTCTTTAGGACGCAATATAATAATTATTAAATGACGATTTTGTAAACAAACACTTTTTAATATTATTTAAAAAGTATAATTTGCATGCTGTTTCTTTGCATGTAAACCTCTTTAATAATTCCTGAAATGAAAAAATTTGTATTACTGACCTATTGCTGTTTTTTGGCTTTTTTATCCTTTGGACAGGCCAACAAAACCACGTTGTCGATTATTCCGGAACCTGTAAAAACAATTGCCGGAAAAGGCAAATTTGTATTGCCCAAACACATTGTGATTGAAGCCGGGAGCACAGCTGACCTGAAAGCCGTTACGGATTTCCTCAAAAACAAAATAGCAAAACCAACAGGTGCAACGGTTATTGTGAAGAACTCTTTTACAGCGCCGGCAACAATTAAGTTATTACTGTACAAAAAGCAGGATACTACTTTAGGCAAGGAAGGCTATCATTTATGGATCAGTAAAACCGGCGTTGTGGTAAGGGCCAACGAGCCCGCCGGATTATTTCACGGTGCGCAAACGCTGGTACAGTTATTACCTAAAGAAATTGAAAATGCTGATGTGGTGCCTCATGTACTTTGGGCGCTGCCATGTGCAGAAATTACAGATTACCCGAGGTTTGCCTGGAGAGGTTTGATGCTTGATGTTTCGCGGCATTTCTTTACAAAAGAAGAGGTGAAACAGTATATCGACCAGATGGCGCGTTACAAATTTAACCTGCTGCACATGCACCTTACTGACGATGAAGGCTGGCGTGTTGAGATAAAAAGTTTGCCCCGTTTAACTACGGTTGGTGCTTATAACGTTAAAAAAATAGGGGAGTTTGGCTCGTTTTCAGCGCCGGGGCCTGATGAGCCACGTAATTATGGCGGGTTTTATACCCAGGATGATATCAGGGAACTGGTGCAATATGCAAAAGAAAGATTTGTAAACATTATGCCTGAGGTCGATGTACCCGGGCATAGCCTTGCCGCTGTTGTGGCTTATCCTGAGCTATCATGCACAGCCGGCGCCGAGAATTATAAAGTACGGTCGGGCGAGCATATTATGAACTTTACCAAAAACGGACTCACTGCGCTGGTTGATAATACGCTGAACCCATCAAGCGAAAAAACCTACGCGTTTTTAGATAAAGTATTAACCGAAGTGGCGCAATTATTCCCTTTTGGATATATCCACATGGGCGGCGATGAATGTGCTAAGAACTTCTGGGCTCAAAGTGATTCCGTAAAAGCCCTGATGCAAAAAGAAGGCTTAAAAACCATGGAAGAGGTACAAAGCTATTTTGAAAAGCGCCTTGAAGCGATAGTAGAATCAAAAGGAAAAAAATTCATGGGCTGGGATGAGATCATTGAAGGCGGTCTTGGCCCTAAGGCAGCAGTTATGAGCTGGCGTGGCATACAAGGTGGTATTACTGCTTCGAAACTTGGTCATGAAGTAGTGATGAGCCCAACCACTTTTGCATACCTCGATTATATGCAGAGTGACGCAGTGATGGAGCCCCATGTTTACTCAACCTTGCGTTTAAGTAAAGCATACGAGTTTGAACCGGTTCCCGGTGGGGCCGATGGCAAATTAATATTAGGCGGACAGGCCAATTTATGGACCGAACAGGTTTACAATTTCAGGCAGGTAGAATACATGACCTGGCCGCGCGGTATGGCCATTGCCGAATCGGTTTGGTCGCCAAAGGAGAAGAAAAGCTGGGATAATTTTTACCCTAAAGTTGAAAAACAGTTTGGCCGTTTGGATGAAGCGGAGATAAAATACGCGCCAAGCATGTACGACCCTGACTTTGAACCAAGTATGGGTGCCGATAGCCTGGTAAGGGTAAAACTAACAAACGAAATTCCGGGTCTTGATATTTATTATAGTTTTGATAATTCATATCCTGACAGATTTTATCCTAAGTATACCGAACAACTTGTGGTTCCGAAAGATGCCACCCAGCTTAGGGTGATCACCTACCGGGGCAAGCAGCCTATAGGCCGCATGGTAACTATGCCAATTGCCGAACTTAGGAGCCGGATCAGAAGGAGATAAGGCCGTTAGGTAGTGGAAAGTCTTAAGTCTTAAGTTCTAAGTCATTATTTACGTAAAACTCCCGGTATTATAGCCGGGAGTTTTTTTATGGCTGCTGTTTAACTTATTCATACCTTTATTGGCATGTTATCGGTTATTGAACGAATTAAATTAAAGGAGAATTTGCGTGAAGGTTAAGGATAGGTTATCGCTTCAATTTACTTTTATGTTTGCCGTGCTGCTGCTGATGGTTTTAACGGGTATTTATTTGTTTGTTGAACATAACAGGGTTAAGGACTTTTTTACAAAGCTCGACGATCGTGCGGTTACAGTTGCGCAGTTTTACCTGGCTGAAGATAATTTATCAAAGGAAAGCTTTAAGACGGTCCTCAAAAAGTTTCCGCAATCATTATCAAACGAGACTATTCGAATTTATGATGATCATTTTAAGCCGCAATTTATCCGTGAAGGAACCGTTCGCTGGGATTTGAATACACTTAAGGATGTTGTTAGCCAAAAACAGGTGCATTTGTCACAGGATAACCAACAGGTTACCGGCATTTATTACGCAGACAATTCGGGTAATTTTATCATCATGGTTTCGGCAATTGATGTCAATGGTTATCATGATATGCATGATCTGGGGCTGATCATGTTTTTCTTTTTCCTGGCCTCTCTCATTATTACCTATTTTATGGGAAGTGTTTTCTCCAGGATTGCCTTATTGCCGATAGTACGGATCACCAATGATTTAAAACGGATCCGCGCATCCAGTTTGGATTTGCGGCTACCAGTCGCACAAAAGAAAACTGACGAAATAGATGGTTTATCACTTACAATAAATCAATTGTTAGAGCATTTGGAGCAGTCTTTTGAAAGCCAGAAATCGTTTATTGCCAATGCCTCTCATGAGTTACGTACACCGATTACGACTATACTTGGCGAAGCTGAGATTGCGCTGATGCAAAACCGTGAAGGGGAGGTTTACAGATCGGTATTGACGAATATTATTAAAGAAACAGACCGCTTGAGCTATATCATCAACAGCCTGATGGAACTGATTCAAACGAATGTTGAGAACAGTGATTTTCAAAATATCAGGATGGATGAACTGCTATGGGAAATTAAAGATGATTTATCAGACAGAGCCACCAGAAGCCGTATTAATCTTACTTTTAATCTCCCTAATGACCCGTCAAAGGTCACTCTGCAAGGTAACAGAGCCTTGCTCTTTATCGGCATCAGCAACATTATAAAAAATGCATTAAAATTTTCGGATAATAAGGACGTTGATTGTGAAATATTTTGCGATGCCACAGGTATTAATATCCTGATACGTGACAAAGGAATTGGAATTGATCAGAAGGATCTGACTAAAATTTTTCAGCCATTTTACAGGTCGGCAAATGCCTTATATTATCCTGGCTATGGCATAGGCTTGTCTTTAACAAATAATATAATACGCCTGCACAACGGTAAAATTGAAATTAAATCAACCTTAAACAAAGGCAGTGAGTTTCACGTGACTTTTCCTAACTATAATTAGCCGGGGCGTTTTGAGTATACCCCGGCTAAACCTGTTATTCTAACAAATAAGGGTTGGGATTAATATCCTTCAATCCTTTTTAATACAATATTACCCACAGGTTTTACCACCAAAGGTATTTTTTCCACGTAGGTTTCACTCGTATCCAAACCAAATGCTTTGGCTTCTGTTTGTGCAAGTTTTTTGATGGCGAAATAACTGTTTAGTATAAAACCTTCCTTAATGCTGAAGGAGTTGTTGTAGGAAAGGAATTTTTCCATAATCACAAACCTGAAATCGGCAGCGATCTTAAATTTTTGCAATGAATCGTAATGGCTTGTGATGTCGATCTCGTTTCGAGCCACCATATCTTCAATTACCTTGCGGTATAAAACATTAACCCTTGGCTGGATCCGGAATCCTAACCTGAATTCAACCCGGATCACCTTACCTGGCTCTAACTGATCAACAGTATATTCCATGGTATAAGGTTCGTTGGTTGTTTCAATATGGATAAACCAATAGGTATCGGCTCGTTTTGGCTTCCGGCTCATGATGGAATACATGATCTTCTCTTCGATCTGCTTGGCGTTATTGGCCTTTGTTAAATAGATAAGGTGCGTTGAATACTTACTGACAGATTGATCGGCACTAAGTGCGTTCAAGAGCGGTAACTGGTCCTTCAGGTCGATAAAATGCAAAAAGCGGTTGTTGATCTTGCGGGCTTTGAACCAAATATACATTGTAAATATTAAGCCGATCTCGAACACTACGAAGAAAATCCTTTTTAGCAATTTTGCTGCGTTTGTAATAAAGAAAGAGAATTCAACCGTTAAAAATACACATAAAATAATCCCAACGATCCATAACGGCCAATGCTTTACATAGCGCATAAAGTATGACATGAGTATAGTGGTCATGAGCATGGCTATAGTGATTGAGAAGCCATACGCCGCTGTCATGTGTTCAGAGGTTTGAAAATAAAGTAAAACAAGAATACAGCCAATACATAAGATCCAGTTGATGCTTGGGATATAGATTTGTCCGCGTATGTTGGATGGATATCTGATGGTGATGCGCGGCCAGAAATTCATACTTACGGCTTCACTGATAAGTGTAAAAGATCCGCTGATCAACGCCTGGCTGGCAATAATGGTTGCAAGGGTTGCCAGTACAACGGCAGGGATCATAAATAAATGCGGGTTAGGCACAATGGCGTAAAATGGATTTACTCCCTCAAAATTAGTTCCTTTTGGTTGAAGTAAAACCCAGGCACCCTGGCCGCAATAACTTAGTAAAAGAGTGATCTTTACAAAGATCCAGCTTGCTTGTATGTTCTTACGTCCGCAATGTCCAAGGTCCGAATATAATGCTTCGGCACCCGTTGTACACAAAAATACAGCGCCCAAAAGCCAAAAGCCACCGGGATGATCAAACAGCAATTTGTAGCCATAATAAGGGTTAAAAGCTTTAAATATGCCGGGATTGTGTACTACCTGAAGGGTACCTAAGGTACCGATCATCAAAAACCATAAAAGCATTACCGGACCGAAGGCTGAACCAACCACCTTTGTACCAAATTGCTGAAAGAAAAACAGCGCCACCATAATCCCGATCACCAGGCCCATAATAAGCGTACTGCCAGGTATAAATTCGGGGTGCAGTTTAGGGTCGCTAAGTGCAGGTACATTGTTTAATCCTTCAATAGCTGAGGTTACAGAAATAGGAGGGGTGATAATACCATCGGCCAGCAATGTGCCGGCGCCTATAATTGCAGGTATTGCCAGCCATTTTCCGTAACGCCTAACCAGCGCGTAAAGAGAAAATATCCCGCCCTCACCGTGGTTATCGGCCTGCAGGGTGATGATAATATATTTAAAAGTGGTTTGAAGAGTAAGCGTCCAGAATATACAGGAAATAGAGCCCAATACCAGTGCCTCGTTTACTTTTCCGCCTTCAACAAGTAAGGTTTGAAAAACATATAGGGGAGAGGTACCGATGTCTCCAAAAATAATACCAAGAGTTACAAGCGCACCCGCTGCCGAAAGGTTTTTAATGTGTGAATTCATTGATCAGAATAAAATTGCGGATTGAATATTTAAAAAAGAAAAACAAGACTTTACCCTCCCGGATAGGAAGGTCAAAGATAAAGGAAAGAATGCGCTCAGTAAGAGTGAAATCAATTATTTTGTAATTATTAAATAGCCCAAGCCAATAGCCATGCCATAAAATGTCAAATAGGTCTGTTTGAAATTAAATAATTGGCTTTCAGAATTTTAAGAAGATAGTGTAGGAATTACACCATTAAATTATGCTATCATTTTGATAGTGTGATTATCATTTTGATAGGTTTTTATCATTTTGATAATAATTAAAATCTAACTATTTGCACAGTAAATCATTGAAATAACAGGGTGTTTGCTATAAAATCAATACTAAAAGAGAAATTTATTTGAAACATATCAGGTGTTTCAGTTATTATAACAAAGATGATAAACCCGATATATTATGAAAAAGTTATTTATTCCGTCCATCATTTTACTAACGTTGTGTTTAAGCAGTTGCTCGGTAATTACCGGAATTTTTAAAGCCGGGGCCGTTGTGGGAATTATTTCTGTTTTTGTGGTTATTTTATTGATAGTCTGGATCGCATCCATGTTCAGGCGAAAATAATTTAGCTCAGGCCAAATAAAAAACTTCTTTTAAAGGAATAGTGACCGGTGAATTATCTGGATTTGTTTCCATAATATCGCTCATATACCGCCACCACCGCTGCATAACTGCATTGGATGGTAATTGATCTGTTAGTTTTGGATCTTCCGTTTTCATTACGCCAAAAAGGTAATCTGTGTCCGGGTCAATAAATATCGAATAATCGTAAATTCCTGCATCTTTAAGCAATGCGCTCAGTTCCGGCCATATTTCATCGTGCCGTCGCCTGTATTCTTCGGCAAAGCCCGGAAATAGTTTCATTTTAAAAGCTACCCTGTTCATTTTTAAACATCAATGCTGCGGGGCTGCTGTACTAAAATGGTAGATTCCCGATCCCACATTAACAACCACATAACCTGCTTGCCCGTCTGCTATTGCTGGTTCCTGTTTTGCATCGATTGGTTTTCCGCCTTCTGTTACCGCAGCACCTTTATTTGCCGGAATATAGATAGTAGCGGTGGCATTAGCGGGTATTTCAATATCAAGCGAAAGAATACCGCGGTCTAATTTCCAATGCGAGCTTACCTTGCCATAATTTGTATCATAATCGGCGACTACATTTTGCAGGTTGCCACCCAGCGTTGGTTTTATAACCACCTGTTTATAACCAGGTGCATCAGTTTTTGTGTCGATACCGGCAATAACGCGGTACATCCAATCGCCGATGGCGCCATAGGCATAGTGGTTGTAAGAGTTCATGGTCGGCGTTTCAAAAGTGCCATCGGGTTTAATGCCATCCCATCTTTCCCATATGGTGGTTGCTCCCATTTTAACCGGGTACAACCACGATGGATAAGTATCCTGTAATAAGAGCCGGTAAGCTACATCGGCATGGCCAAAGCGGCTAAGCACATTGCACAGGTAGGGGGTGCCTAAAAAACCGGTGGTTAAATGGTTGCCATACCGCCTGATATTGCTTACCAGCCTGTCGGCTGCCTGCTGTCTTAAACTTTCAGGGAGCATGTCAAATTGCAAAGCAAGCACGTAGGCGGTTTGCGTGTCAGACGAGATCAGTCCGTTCGGTGTAACATACTCCTTAAAATAAGCATCTTTTATTTTTGCGAGCAGGGTAGTATAGTAATCTGCATCTTCTTTCTTTCCTAATACATTAGCCGCATTGATAAGCAGCTGGGTTGAGTACGCATAAAAACACTGTGCAATTAAATATTTGTTAGTAATGGCCGAACTTCCGTCCGTATCGTCATTTAAACTGTAAAAAAGCCAGTCGCCAAAATGAAAGCCAGTGTTCCACAAATCGTTCCTGCTTTGGTGCTGCATGTAGTCAACCCATGCTTTCATGCTGCTGTATTGGTTTTCCAATATTCTTTTATCGCCATAGGCCAGGTACATATTCCAGGGGATAACGGTTGACACATCCGCCCAGCCGGTACTTCCGCCAGGGCCATCCGATGCCTTTTCGCGTAATACATTTGGAATTACAAAAGGTACGCTGCCGCTGGCATACTGGTCAGCTGCGACATCCTTGAGCCATTTTGTAAAAAAGTTATGGACATTCATATTGTAAGAGGCTGTACGCGAAAAAACCTGCGCGTCACCTGTCCAGCCTAAACGTTCATCACGTTGCGGGCAATCGGTTGGAATATCTAAAAAATTCCCTTTCTGGCCCCATTGTATATTATGCTGTAACTGATTAATTAATGTGTTTGAGCAGGAAAATGTGCCGGTTGGCGCCATATCCGAATATAGTGCGATCGCTTTAAAATTTTCAGCCTTCAGGTCACCGGGATAACCCTCAACCTTTATATACCTGAAACCCTGCCATGTGAATTGCGGCTCAAAAGTTTCCTCTCCGCCGCCTTTCAGAATATAAACATCCTGCGACCGTGCGGTGCGCAAATTGTCAGTGTAAAAATTACCGGCTTTGTCAATCACTTCGGCGTGCGACAGCGTGATCTTATCACCGGAATTTCCGGTTACTTTCATTTGAACCCAACCAACCAGGTTTTGCCCGAAGTCGATTACCTTTTCGCCTTTGGGCGTTGTGAATATTTTTACAGGGGTAAAGGTTTCATGCTTGCGCACAGGTTCGTTATAAGTGGCCACCAATACTGTCTTCGAAAAATCCTGGACCTTTACGCCAGACCAGCTTTTATCATCAAAATTTGTAGTTGACCAATCTTTTTGCTGCATACGGTCGTCGATTGTTGCGCCATAATAAATTTCGGCAAAACGTACCGGGCCGGTGGATGATTTCCAGCTATCGTCAGATCCAATGGTTTCCTTTGTACCATCAATATAGGTTACTTCAAGTTGAAGCAATAATGCAATATCTTTTCCATAAAGGCCCGGTTTTGGGTCGTACCCAAAAAAGCCGCGGTACCAGCCGTTACCCAGTTCGGCGCCAACTGCATTTTTACCCTGCTGTAAAAGACCGGTAACATCGTAAGCCTGGTATTGCAGCCGTTTGTTATAGCTTGTCCAGCCAGGGGTTAAATAAGCGTCGCCAACCCGGCGGCCGTTTATCTGGGCTTCATACAAACCATGCGCAGTTATATAAGCGGTGGCTGATGCAATTTTTTTACGGAGCTCGAACCCTTTGCGGAACAGCGGACTTGGGCGCATTGCCGAATCTTCTTTAAATCCAGGTGTAATCCATTGCGCTTTCCAGTCGGATGGTGATAACATGCCCATTTGCCAGGAAGCAGGTGCGCTCCATTCAGAAGCTTTACCCAAATTATCCCAAACCCGTACCTGCCAGTAATACTTTTTGCCCGAAATTAATGTCTCGCCGTTATATGGCACATAAACCGATTGGTCTGACATTGTTTTCCCCGAATTCCACACCTGGTGCTTGCCTTTGTTAAGGTACGAATAGGAGTTTACTTTTATTTCGTAGGCTGTCTGCATAACATCCCGGCGTTCCCCGGCGTCAAGCTGCCAGCTAAACCTTGGAATTAGTGCGTCGATACTGATCGGATCAACCTGGTTTTCTGTTAACAGATGCTGAACCTTTACCTGGGAAAAACAGGAGCTGCCAACGAGCAGGCCTGCCAATAAAAAAAACAAATGTCTCATCGTTAAATAAAAAGGGTATATAAAAATTGGATAAGGCAAGATAAGGAAAATGGTTTAAGTAACAGGCTGCTGTATCTGTTATTTTACTTTGGCAGGATGAAATGCTGCCAGAAATAATTGAGACAACAGCGGAAACATAGCTGCCCCTTCGAGACAGCTTCTATTATAATTTTAATGAAATGAGGAATGAGCTAAATGGAAAGGTTTATCAATTACGAAGATTTATCGCCATAAACATCCTTCCCCAGCAAAGCGGAACACAACTGCACTGCGCTGGTAAAAGCATCTTCATGAAAACCGTATTTAAAATAACTTCCGCAAAAGTATATGGGGCCGCCTTCATTTAATTTATGCAATTCGGCCTGTGCGTTTATTGCAGGTACATCAAATAGCGGGTGCTCGTAATCAAGCTCTCTGATGATTTGCTTTTCATCCAGGTTATTATGCGGGTTAATGGAAACAAAGTAATCCTTTTTGTCCGATACCTGTTGCAGCCTGTTCATCCAGTAGATAGTGGTTGGGCTTAATTTGTCGCCCTGCATTTTTATACTGTAGTTCCAGCTGCTCCATGCCAGTTTTGTTTTGGGCATAACACTTTTATCAGTATGTAAAACAGCCCTGTTGTATTGATATTTAAACTTGGATAAAAGCCTTTGTTCTTCATTGGTGGGATGTTCCAGCATAGCAAATGCCTGGTCGCCATGGGTGGCGATAATCACCCTGTCGAAGGATTCTGTTGAGCCATCGGACGCATGAACGATTGCTTTTCCGTTCTCCCTGCTTACCCTAATTGCCTTCCGGTTTATAGTTATCCTGTCTTTAAATGGTTTGATCAGGATTTCGCGGTAAGCCTGACTGCCTTTTTCTAAAGTGTACCACTGATGTTGTGTATCCAAACCTAAAAATCCATGGTTCAGGAAAAAGCGGATTAAAGTTACCGCAGGAAAATCAAGCATTTGCTCCATCGGCGTCGACCATACTGCCGAGCTCATGGGCACCAGGTATTTCCAGAGCATATCCTCACCAAAACCAAACTCTTTAACATATTGCCCGATAGAATAATTTGCATATTTAGGATCGTCCAGTATCTTAACGCTTTCCTTATTAAAACGACCAATCTGGTTCAACATTTTAATATAGCGCAGGTTGAAAATATTTTTACGCTGGGCAAAAAGATGGTTTACGCTGGAGCCGCTGTACTCCAGTCCGCTCGGGATATGCTGAACGCTAAACGACATATCCGTTTTTTTAACAGGCGCTTTAATTTCGTCAAACAAGCGGCATAAATTGGGATAAGTTTTAAAATTGAAAACCATAAAACCTGTATCAATATAAACAGGCCTGCCATCCTCATCAACCTCGACGGTATTGGTATGCCCGCCGATGTAATCATTTTGCTCGTAGATGGTGAGGTCACTATACTTGTGCAAAAAGTAACCGCAGCCCATGCCCGCAATCCCTGTACCGATGATGGCTGTTTTGCCCCCTGGCCTCCGCCTGCTGGCGGAGGAATTGAAACTGATTTTGTTCGCTTCCATATATCGTCAATGCTATTTCTCCCTTTTTAAGGCGTTTGCGGGCATATCACATCTAAAAAGACTTTTACTGCGTAGGTAGATAATTGCCCGCCCGGCCCGTTTAAGTTATAATCGAACCCGTGGGTGGCCCAGGGTAGTTTTAACAAGTAATGTTTAACACCGCTTTTCTGCAATTTTAAATTCAGACGCCTACTATGCTCTGGTGAAACCAAAACATCATTATCGCCATGGATAATAAGGGTTGGGACAGATTTTTCGTTTACAAATTCCAAAGGCGAACAGGCTACATACTTTTGCGGTACTTGTCCGTAGGATCCGCCAATATAATTCTCCATCACTTTCCTTGAATCCATAATTAGTTTACTTGACGGAACAGAGTAACCCCAAACCATGTCGGCCGGCCCGTAAAAATCGATTACTCCCTTTATTGCAGGATCACGAAGGGTATAAGCAGCCAGTAATGCAATTTGCGCGCCGGCAGACCGGCCAAGCAAGACAAATTTGGTGGTGTCAATATGCAATTCATCCGAATGTTTACACAGGTAGGCCATTGCCGCTTGTACATCTTCAACAGGCGCAGGAGTTTGGTATTTCGGAGCCAAACGGTAATTGATGGATGCTACGTTATAGCCAATCGTAGCCAGATAGCTGTTTAGTTCGGGCAATTGTTTACAGTCGCCACCTGCCCACGAGCCGCCATGAATAGCTATAATGCATGGTTTTTTACCCGCAATTTGTGAAGGATAAAAATCGAGATTCAATGCGGTGTCTGTATATTTCACATAAGTAAAAGCACGGGAAGGGACAGTTTTACTTAACGAAAATAATTTCATAAAACTGAAAGCTGCTGAACTGCCAGGTTCATTACCTAATGCCACGGAAATTCCGGGTTTCAATTCCTTTGCCACCCGGTAAGCCCTGACTATAGGCGAAAGAAAAATTGCTATGGTAACAATACCTAAAACAGTACCTGCAAGCTGGTGTTTTTGCACCCAAATTCCTGAGATGGTTAATAACGTGGTAATCCCTGCAAATACCAGCGGGAATTCTGTAACCACCACAGCAAGCAGCCACAAATGATATTCGGGCGCTTTTGAAAAGCTTAAAAAGGAAATCAGGAAAAGGATCAAAATAAGGTAGAAACGGATCATATACCTGTTTTGTGAAATAAATAATGACTAACAATCCATTCATTACCCTTGTTATAGTTCCATAGCTCGGCGCAGGCCATGTAAAATATCCGCCAGTAAACCCACCATTTTATTGCCTGGTCCTTGCCATAGGCTTGTTCAAAAAGCGGGATGATCTCTGCTTTGTGGCTGTCCATATTCTTTAACCAGGCTTCGGAAGTTTTGCCATAATGGGCACCACTAACATGCCAGTGCTTTTCAACTGCAAGGTCATCGTTAAAGTAAAGTAATAAATCGTCACTGGGCATAATGCCTCCCGTGAAAAAATATTTGCTCATCCAGTCGCTTTCGTCTTTTACTTCAAACAGGTAAGTATACGTCGTATGGGTAAAAATATGGATAAACAATTTGCCCTCTGTTTTTAACCAGCCAGCTACTTTTTTCATCAGTAATTGATAATTACGCATGTGTTCAAACATCTCAACTGATACCACACGATCAAACCGTTCATCAATGTTAAAGGTATTCATATCAGCAGTGGTCACAGTTAAGTTTTTGATTCCTCTTGCTGTTGCCTGTTCATCAATATGCAGTTTTTGCGTTTGTGAATTGGAAACAACCTTAAAAGTACTATCCGGGTATTTTGCCGCCATATAAAGCGACAGGGAACCCCATCCGCAGCCCAGTTCCAATACCCGCTGACCGTTTTGAAGCTCCGCACGAACACAGGTGAGTTCCAGCATGTCGTCTTCGGAAGTATCAATATCGGTAACGCCCGGTTTCCAGTACCCGCTGGAATACTTCAGGTTTTTCCCGAGGCAGTATTGGTAAAATTGAGTGGGTACTTCATAGTGCTGCTGGTTGGCATCTGCAGTATTTACTGCGATGGGCGAAGCTTTCAGCTGATCTATCAGGCCCATCAGATGGGCCTGCTGCGCCTCAACCCCTCCTTTGTTTTCCTCCTCAAGACGCTGTTTTAATAATCTCCGAATGCCCTTTCTCAGTAGAAAATCGGGGACTTTGTTTTGTTCAATCAGTTTATCGTACCACATTATGACCAGGCTTGGTTGCACACCAAATTTGTTTTTAAATGTATTTATATGTTTTTAAAGAATTACGATTTTTTGATGCTTTTAGATTGCGAACAAATCAAACCTTTTTAAACCATGGGATAAAGGCGCTCGTTTTTTGCTGATATCGCTTAAATGCTTCTCCTTTTGATCTGATAGATTGTTCTTCAGTTGCCGGGATGCCTGTTACCTTTAGCAGCAGGTATAATATAATAGCCGGGCTTATAACAGCTAAGTAGCCATAAGGTGAACCAAGGGCAAAAATAAAATAGGATGCCCACATCAACCACTCAAAAAAATAATTCGGGTGCCTTGAATAGCCCCATAGGCCTTTATCACAAACTTTACCTTTGTTGCCCGCATCCCTTTTAAATGCGGCAAGCTGAGCATCGGCGATCGCTTCGCCGGATACGCTGATCAGCCATAAGCCTGCACCGGCATACTCAAATGGCGAAAGCGCAGTACTGGTATTTAAGGTGATAATGAAAAATGGAACTGCCAATAACACATTGGAAACGGCCTGGAACTGGAAGAACCAAAAGAATTTCCTGTCGGGGTTGGGCGACCATTCTTTGCGCAATTGCTGGTACCGGCCTTCTTCCACATCAAGGTGCCGGGTGATACGTATCGCGAGGTGTGTGCCCAGCCGTGTGCCGGCAATAATCACCATTGCACAGATCAGGATTTTGCGGGTTTCGAAACCCGGAGCCAGTAATAACAATATAATGGCGATCAACGGAAAATTGTATGACCAGAAAATATCAACCACCCCGGCATTTTTGATTTTACGCGCCCAAACCCAAACCAGCAGCATAATGCTGCAACAGGCTATAAGGCTATACAACACTAATAGGAAAATTGAATTGTTATCCATTTTTTTGATTTAAACTATGGGAATTTATTTGTTTTTTACAGCTTTTATAAACTTCAGGGCATCGTCTGTATGCTCTTTGCCCTGCAGCATTGCTTCATGGGTGTATACAATCTTTCCATTTAGGTTGATTACGAATGTTTCCCTGCCGCTCATAAACATTTTATTTTTTACCCCGAACAGCCGGTAAACTTTATCGCCGGGATCGCTTAATAATATAAAAGGCAATTTATAATGATCGCTGAACTCCTTATGACTGGCAACTGTACCGCCGTTTATCCCGATCACCTTGGCGCCGGCTTTGGTAAAATCATTAAAGCTGTCCCTGAAAGAACAGGCTTCTTTAGTACAAACCATACTTTCGTCTTTCGGGTAAAAGTAAATTACCAATACACTTTTGCCCACATAATCTGCGCTGTTAAACACTTTTCCATTTTGGTCGGTAAGTGAAAAAGATGGCATTGTATCACCAATTGCCAGTGTTTTTTGCCCGGACTGCGCATTTGCACAAGCGGATATAAACAGGACCAGCATTATTGCGATGACAGGGGAGGATTTGAAAATCGTTCTCATATGATGAATGTACGAAGATTAAAAGTAAACCGATTTATTAAAACATGGATTTTTATTCAATTGGATCATTTTTTCTGTGCAGATCAAATTCGACCGGAGATAAAATAACAAGCTTGGAAAATATTTTTTAAAAAATATTTTCCAATATCAAAACGGAAAATTATCTTTAAAAGATATTTTCCGGCTCATCTGATGAAAGAAAAAATTATCGAAGCTTCCTTACAGCAGTTTTTATTGCATGGTATTAAGGAAATCACCATGCAAAAACTGGTTGTACCCTTGGGTATTTCCACAAAAACCATGTACAAATATTTCACAAATAAGGAAGACCTGCTGGAGGAATGCCTGAAAGTACACTACGGCGAGGCTGATAAAACATTAAAGGATATCCTTACTGGATCGCCCAACCCGGTTGTTTCACTTTTCAGAGTGTATTACATTGCACTTGAACAGGATTTTGGGATAAATCACCTGTTTTATCACGATCTTAATTATTACTATCCTGATCTGCAGGATAAGGTGATCAGAGAATACAGTAACGGCGCTCTCGAAGCCGTTACAACGTTGATACGGCAGGGAATTGACGGAGCATACTTTCTGGACTATTTAATAGCACCCGTAGTACTGGAAACGCTTACGATATTGTATACATCGGTCACAAGGTCAAATGCTTATAAACAGTTCGGCATGAAACGCGATGTAGTTAAACACACCATTGATATTTACCTGCGGGGTATTTGCACCGCTAAAGGATTAGAAATAATAGACCAATTAAAATAAACAGCCATTTAAATTTAAAATTATGCGTACTTTTTTTATTTCCCTGTTTATAATAACAGGCATTTTATCTGCCAAGGCGCAAAGCGCCGATTCACTGTACCTGATGCCGCGTCCCCAATCTGTGAAGGTCAACGATGGACGGTTTTTGTTCGGTACTCAATTTACAATTGGAGTTAACGGACCTGTTAGCGATAAGCTTACTGCGGCTGTCAACAGGTTTTACCTGCAATTAGGTAAACTCACCGGGATTTATTTCCCGCAGGAGTACATCACTCCTGCTGATAATAATGCTGATGCCCAGCTGTCCGTCCGCTTCAGTAAGACAGTTTTGGCGGACATCGGCGTTGATGAGAGTTATACGCTGGAGGTATCCTCATCCAAAATTCTATTAACAGCCACTACCGATATTGGCGCCATGCGCGGCCTTGAAACTTTGTATCAATTGGTTATGCCATCCGGAACCGGATATTACTGTCCCGCAGTAAATATTTCTGATTCTCCGCGTTTTAAATGGCGGGGACTAATGATAGATGTAGCCAGGCATTTCATCTCCTTCGAGGTTTTGAAGCAGAATATTGACGCGATGGCTATTGTGAAAATGAATGTGCTGCACCTGCACCTGTCGGATGATGAAGGTTTCAGGGTGGAGTCGAAAACCTATCCAAAACTACAGCAATTTGGTTCAAACGGTCTGTATTATACCCAGGAACAGATTAAAGAGCTTGTAGCTTATGCGCACGACAGGGGTATTATCATCGTTCCTGAATTTGATCTGCCCGGCCACAGCACCAGTATCCTGGCGGCTTATCCATTTTTAGCCAGCTATCCGGCAGATTATAAACCTGCGAAACGGTTCAAACTGGATACGATAAAGAATTTGAACCTGATGACCGTTATGAAGCTGATCAATACGATGCCAACGCCAACTATTGATCCTTCAAAAGAGAGTACTTATACTTTTTTTGGCAGCTTTTTTAAAGAAATGAGCGGGCTGTTCCCTGATGCTTACCTGCACATTGGCGCTGACGAAAACAATGGCGCAGCCTGGAAGCAAAATCCAGATATAGCTGCCTTTATGAAAACAAAGGGCTTTAAAAATACCGATGAGCTGCAAGCATATTTTGTTCAGCGGCTGCACAATATTGCACAGAAATATAACAAACGCATTATTGGCTGGGAAGAGGCTTACAATGCAGCCCTGCCGAAGGACGTGATCGTACAAAAATGGAAACCTGCCGCGGCTGCCGATACACTGGTGAAGAACATTATTGCGCATAATAACCAGGTGGTCGTTTCTGCTGGTTATTACCTTGATATGTATTTCCCGGCTTATATTCATTATTTGAATGACCCTGTTCCTGCAAATGTAAATCCTGCCGATGCTGACAAAGGGATCCTTGGCGCCGAAGCTGCAATGTGGAGTGAATTGGTGAATGACGGAAATGAAGAGATTCGCGTTTGGCCACGCACAGCTGCCATTGGAGAAAGATTATGGTCTGCCGCAAATGTAAAAGATGCGGACGATATGTACCGCCGTTTATGGATGCTTGATTTTGAGCTGAACGACAGGGCGATCAATGAAAATAATAATTACATGAAAATTCTCGCCCGGTGGGTAAATGATGAAGATCTTACACCTGTCCGCACCCTTGCTGGTTTATACACCCAGGTAAAAGGCTACAAACGTTTAATGGGTGCGATGCTTACTACCGGTGCGACACATCCAAACTTATCCTCGCCGATGGTAAATATCGCTGATGCCGTACACACAGATTCGGAGCCTCGCTGGTATTTCAGAAAATTGGTGGCAGCTTACTTAGATAAACATGATGCCGCCGACCTCGAACAAATAAAATCGCAACTGCAGCGCTGGCAAAATAACAAGGTTCGGTTTAATGCTTTGGCCCTAAACTCACCGTATTTACAGCAGATCAGCGATCTGTCCGTTCATCTTTCGGATGCAGCAGCAATAGGCTTGCAGGCATTAAATGGCGAAGGCAGTAAGGATGATCAACTAAAACAGTTACAGCTGACAGGGACTGCATCCCATGAAGTGCAGCTTACCATTATTCCCGAAATTGAGGCCCTGGTTACAGGCAAACTTAAGCCTGAGCCTGCCGCTTATCCAATGTTTTAAGGTAAAATTAAACTCGTAAAAAAACCGGACCTCCAATTGGAGGCCCGGCCGAGAGTTGATTAATTGATTATCTTTAAACCAGGTTGTTTTTGATATAGTTGAAACTTTGCGTAATACTGTCAAATGGACTGCCGGGGCAAATATCCTGCTCGACAAAAAAGTATTTTAAGCCCGCTTTATTGGCATGTTTGAAAATCTTTTTGAAGTCTATGATGCCATTGCCAACTTCTGTAAACATTCTGTCAGGTTTGTTATTCATATCCTTGATATGCCATAGCGGGAAACGTCCCGGATGTTCGTTGATCAGGGCAATAGGATCCTGGTTGGCCTTGGTTACCCAGTACATATCCATTTCCATTTTCACCAAATCCTTATCGGTATTGGCAAGCAAGGTTTCGTAAGGGAATTTTCCATCCTCCTGAATAAATTCAAAGTCGTGGTTATGATAGCAAAGCTGGATGCCTGCTTTTTTGCATAGCTCACCTGCTTTGTTCAAATCCCCGCCAATCTTTTTATAATGGTCAAGCTTTCCGCGTTCCGCAGGGGATAGCCAGGCGCATACCATATATTTTACACCTAAGGCAGCAGCATCATCTACAGCTTTACCCCAATCATTTAATACGGTACCTTTCATATCCGGGCCATCTTCTCCCAAACGGTAATGACTGCTTGGCATAATGAGGCCGTTATCTTTTAAAACTTTGGCGAAAGATGCGCCATCCATCCCATAAAACTTTTCTGAGCCCGTATAAGTAGCACCTTCAACTGAAGTATAACCGATTTGTGCAACTTTTGCCAGGGTGCCCGCAGGGTCCTTATCCATTGCATCGCGTACGGTATAAAGCTGAAGCCCGATGTATTTTTTGTCGTACGCAAATAAACGGGGAGCTACTAACATCCCGGCAGTAAGCACAGCAGATGTCTTAAGAAACGAACGTCTGGTAGTCATAAAATTTATAATTGGTTGGGGTAAATATAGTGTATAATTTACACCAAACAAATTTTACGTAATTTTTATGAAATTAAATTTGAGAACAATCCGACGGGGTTAAAAAAGTAGGCGTAATGCGCGAAACCAGTTTAGCGTCAGCATAATCAGGTATGGCGCTTATCTTTTTCCATTCAGGGTCACTACCGAAAGCTTTCCAATGGCTGTCGTGGGCGGTCATATCATCAAAAGTAACCATATAAATAAGGTTCGGACGGAGTTCGCCGATAATCGTCTCACCAAAAAATACGGGATTAAAACCAAGGCGTTTAAAAATATCTATTTCCCCGGCATCATTAAACATTTCAAGTTTCTTTTTCCCGGCGCTTTCGTTGGCATGCTCATACCGGCGAAGCTCAAATATGCGTGGTTTTTGGTCGGGTGCCTGCAATTTTGGCCAGTGGGCAAAAGCTTTTAGCAGAGAGCTTTCAATTCGCTCATAAGCTGGTTCGGTAGCCGGGGCATTCAGGTAGGGTGTGCCTGCTTCCAGGTAAACTTCATCGTCAGCCAGTTTATCTTGAACGGTCATGAAATCATCCCATGAACTAAATGGAATCAAAGCATAGAGCTTTGTTTGTCCGCTTGGGTTAAGCTCGGTAAATACCCCGATATTTTTATTACCCAGCCGGTTTAAGGCAGGGATAAAGGCATTCTTAAAATAATCTTCCACCAGTTTTTGTTGTTGAGCGTTTTTTAAGGAATATACCCTGAGTTCATAAAATTCCTGCGCACCCTTTTTTAAACTTTCGGTTGCCATACTGATTTGCGGAATCAAAGCACCTACCGCGCCTGTTAATAATGATGCTTTTACAAATGAACGTCTTTTCATAATTGATCCGGTTGTTTTGAGTCAGAAAGAAGGGATCAGCTTTAAGCTTTTGATCTCGTCCTTTGTTATTTATCCGTTTTAAACTTTTCTTTTTGTGAACCTGTTTATTTATAAAGTTGCGCAATAATCAGCCGGGCATTTGCGGCGGCATCCGTACCATCACCATCAATTTCTATAATTTTGGCCCGGTCGCGTTTAGTTAGGCCGTTGCGATAGGTTTTATCATAATATACCAATACGGTGCGGATAAAATCGGCCATCCTGTCTTCCTCAATTGCAGTTATTGCATTTTTGGTTTGTTCGGGACCGAGGCGTTTCCAGATCTTTTGGGTACTGTCTTTCAGGAAATCCTTATCAAGCCCGCCATATTCCTTCACCAGGAAATCAACTCTTGATTCAGGCGAAATTTTGAGCACGGTTACGGGTGCATCACGCATCTGGTGAAATAATGGATTTGGGATAAAGCGTTTACCGATACTGATACTTTCATCTTCAATCCATACCGGCCGGTCGTGATCAAGCTGGCGGAGTTCATCGGCCAGGTTGTTTTCAAATTGCTCCTGGGTAGGCTGCTCCATCGTGTTCATTGACCCAAATGCCGAACCCTGGTGCTGCGCGAGGCCTTCCAGATCGATTACCTGTTCACCCAATGCTTTCAGCTCGTGCAAAACCTTTGTTTTGCCCGACCCCGTTAAGCCGCCGAGGATCCGGATCCTGAATTTTTGGGCAAAGGTATCCAGTGCCTTACGCCGGTATTGTTTATAGCCGCCCGTGAGCAGGTAAACCTCAAAACCGTACAGATCCAAACACCAGGCCATGGCGCCGCTCCGCATACCGCCACGCCAGCAATGCAGGGCTATTTTTTTATCGGGGGAAATTTCAAGCGCCTGTTTTATAAAACCCGACCATTTGGAACCCGTGAGATCAAATCCCAATAAAATAGCCTGCTCACGGCCCACCTGTTTATAGGTAGTGCCAACCTGCACACGTTCTTCATTACTGAAAAGGGGGATATTATGCGCCCCGCAAATATGGCCCTGTGCAAACTCGGCAGGGGTACGCACATCGGCAACGGGGATACTGCTATCCAGTTGTAAAAAGCTATTGATGCCGGTGTTTTTGATCATATTATTTGCAGGGCAAGTTGCGAAATTGTTTTGATTGCGGAAAATTCGTTATTTTTGTTTAAATCCATTTCATTATGATTGAAATACCCGATGAAGAATTGGTGCGAAAAGGAAAAATGACCAAATCGCCTTTTGATATGACGTTTGAAGAAGAACGGGAATGGCAAATTCAAAAACAGTTGGAGGCAAGGGACTACTTATTTTCGATTGGGCAACCGCTGGTTTATAAGAAATACGGATTTATGATTGCAGAGTATGCTGATGGCAGCGTTAAACGCATTCGTTAGTGGCTGTGAATATAATAGCCGGTCCTCCCGGTATCGGAAAAAGCACAAAATTGATCTCACTTTATTTTTATTTCACAAAGCCCTTATAGGGTTTATTTTGAAGCATAACCCAGGTTCTATCATACGAAACCAGGTAGTGCAGCACGACAACAATTGCCATAATCAAACCGGAGGTACCATAACCAACCTGGTACAAAGCCCATACTGCCGTACCGAAAAGGCCCAGTTCCAAAAGCAACCTTAAAATTCCCGGAATTTCAACCGGAGCGGGTTTAGGGTCATTTTGGATGCGGAAAATACCCCATAAAGCTGCAGCGATAACAGGAAAGCCAATAGCCGGGATATATTTATCCAACTATCACTCAAATGCCAGCCCCAAATGGCTAAGGCAATTAACATAGCTATCTCCAATGCAAACCTGACAGCAAGGTTTATAGGGTTTTTATTCATACAGGTTAAGGTATGGGGATTTGGTTAAAGGCTAAATTAAATATTTGCTACATAAAAAAGCCACTTAATATGGTTATCGTCCACTACTCACTCCTCAAACTTTTTGCCGGGTTAATCATTGCGGCTTTAACTGATTGAAAGCTTACTGTAAACAGCGCAATGCTAATGGTGATAATGCCCGCGCCATAGAAATACCACCATTCTAAATTTATCCTGAAAGCAAAACCATCGAGCCAGTTTTTGGCGATCAGATAGCTTAATGGCAGGGCAATGCAAATGGCTACAAATATCATTTTGGTAAATTCTCCGGATAACAGCCGGACTATACCAAACACACTTGAGCCCAATACTTTCCGGATCCCGATCTCTTTGATCCTTGTTTCAGCGGTGAAAGCAGCTAAGCCAAAAAGGCCCAGGCAGGAGATAAGAATGGATAAACCGGCAAAATACCGCGACAAAATAGAAACCTGCCTTTCAGAAGTGTATAATGCCTGGTAATCCTGGTCCAAAAACTTGTAATTGAAATTAAAACCCGGATTAAATTTTTTATTAAGGATTTCCAGGCTAACAAGCGCCTCTTTTTCTTTACCCTGCTTAATTTTAGCAACTATAGTTGATGGACCTCCATTATCAATGCGAAATGTCATTGGTTCTATCTGCTCATGAAGTGATTGAAAATGGAAGTTCTTTACCACTCCAATAATTTGAGTATTATTTCCATGCCCTTTGATTATTGTGCCGATGGGGTTTTCAAGTCCCATCGCGGCCACGGTCGCTTCATTGATAATCAATTCGGAATTGTTTGAGCCAAAGTTTTTTGAAAAGGCTCTTCCCTCTTTCATCTGTATGCCTAATGTTTCAATCATACCATAATTTACCCCAAATGAATGAACAGGAATTCTTTTTCCATGCCAGTTTATCCCGGCCTGACCGCTAAACTTATCACCGATGAGGTTTCCGACCATACTCGACGCACTTTGGATGGATGGGATCTTTTGAATTTCGTTAAGATAAGCTTCATTGGCATTTCCTTCCGAGTCGAAATAGATGACATTGTTTTTATCGAAACCAAGGTTCTTATTTTGGACGAACGCTATTTGTTTATAGAGTACTACAACCGAAACGATAAATATAATGGACAGGCTGAATTGAAAAACCACTAATCCTTTCCGGGTCAGTGTTTCTGTTATTGAATTACTGAACTTTCCCTTTAACACTATTGCGGGTTTAAATCCCGACAGGTATAAAGCAGGATAAAGCCCCGATAAAATCCCGGTAAACAGGGCAATACAAATAAGGGCCAAACAAATTTGGCTATTGAAATGAAGTTGAAGACTTTTTTGCGTGATCTCATTAAATTGCGGCAACAGCAGATAAACAACCGCTATCGCAACAATTAAAGACAGAAAACTCATTAAAAGGGATTCGCCAAGATATTGCAGAATCAGAATTCTTCTTCCGGCGCCGATAGCCTTTTTTATGCCGATCTCTTTTACCCTTTTTACAGCTTTAGCCGTAGACAGGTTCATGAAATTTATGGATGAAATAATAAGTATAAACAGCGCTATCAGCGAAAAGAGCTTTACATATTCAATTCTTCCGCCTGCCTGTTTCCCGTTTTCATATTTGCTGTACAGATAATTATCAGAAAAGGGTTTTAGAAAGAAACTCCGGCTTTCGTCCCTGCTTTTAGCGCTCATATACCTGGTTAGTTTAGCATTGAAGCGATCAACATCGGCTCCTTGCCTCAGGGTTAGGTAAGTATTAAATGGCTCCTGACTCCATGAAGGCTCCGTCCCCATTCCCATGATGTCTTTAAAGGCATCAAAGGATAAAACGAAGTCGAAGTGTTCGGAGCTGTTAACAGGCACATCTTTAAAAACGCCGGTAACGATGCTTTCCTTTTTTATCCCGGCCACATCCCAGGCTAAGGTTTTTCCAATGGCATTATCAGCTGATCTGAACAAAATTTGCGCCTGACTTTGAGAAAGAACAATGGCGCTTTTATTTGAAAGAAGCCTTGATTCATCGCCGCGGATCACATTGTAGGAGAAAATTTTAAAAAAGTCTTTGCTTGCAAATTTTCCAACCGCCTTAACTTTTTTGTCGTTGCCCGACAATGTGAATGCCGGCAAAAACAGATCTGGCGTAGCTGTGGCAGCATATTCCACTTCTGGCATTTCTGAAGGCAGCACCTCCGCCAAAATATGCGGACTGTCTTTTTTTGTGTCGATACCTTTTTCACTTTTAATATTGCACATTACCTCATAAAGCCGGCTGTCATTTTTATGGTATTTATCAAAGCTTAATTCATCATTTACCCATAAGTAAATCAGCATTACGCAGGCAAGTCCGCATGAGAGGCCGGTAAGGTTTATAAAGAATGTGCTTTTGTGCCTTTTAAAGTTTCTGTAAATGAGGAGCAGGTTGTGTTTCAATATATATTTTTCTTGAAATAATGTAAAATCCAGGCTCTAAGGTAAGAAATAAGTTTAGGTAAGCGCGAGGCGGTAATGTCGCGCGGTAATGTAGTCGCAGACTACAGGCATAGTCGTCCGAAGTCACAGACTTCGGACAGCGGGCGCGAGGCGGTAATGTCGCGCGGTAATGTAGTCGCAGACTACAGGCATAGTCGTCCGAAGTCACAGACTTCGGACAGCGGGTGGTAATGTCGCGCGGTAATGTAGTCGCAGACTACAGGCATAATCGTCCGAAGTCACAGACTTCGGACAGCGTTTAGCCTTTTTTATATATTTTATGAACGCCTATTTTACGCGTTCAACATAGTCCCCGGTGCGGGTATCTACTTTTACTTTATCGCCCTGGTTTACAAAAAGCGGCACTTTTATTTCGATGCCATTTTCTGTTGTTGCCGTTTTAAGCGCACCTGAAGAAGTATCGCCTTTAACAGCAGGCTCCGCATAGGTAATTTCTAATTCAACGAAGTTAGGCGCTTGTGCCATAATAGGTTCTTCACTTTCAAACGAAACGATTACGCTCATGCCTTCCTTCAGGAATTTTGCAGAGGGGCCAAATAATGATTTGGGGATATTATGCTGATCGTAGGTGGTATTATCCATAATCACCATATAATCACCTTCCTGGTACAGGTATTGGAAATCATTGGTTTCTACGCGGCAAATTTCAACCTGCTCGTCGGTGGCTAAACGGGCCTCTACAATTTTTCCGGTTTTTATGTTGCGGAATTTATCTAAATAAAATGCCCCGCCTTTGCCTGGTGTACGATGCAGCACTTCGGTAACGCTTACCAGTTCGCCGTTAAAACGTAATATATTGCCTACTTTAATTTCAGATGCCTTTGCCATGAGAATGCCTTGTAAATTTTGAGGGCAAAGATATATTAAGTTATGGTAAACATTGGGGTAAAAAAATTATTAGGTTTGGTGACGGGGGGATATTGTGTGGGAAGAGGCAGGGAGAGGCCAAACTGTCTTGCATTTGTACATCGCCGCAGGGTCTCTCGTAGAGGACCCTGCGCTGCTGTTGTACGCCGGAAACGCAGGGTCCTGTGCCAGAGACCCTGCGGAAACAGTACAGGGCTAAGGAAAAAAATCAAAAACTTGTATTATTTGCTTAATTTTCGCCTATGGCAAATAATGAATCGCGGCTGGATGTTCCTTCAAGGAAGAAATTTTTTTATCCGGTTAATGATGAACTGATGGCTTACCTGGCAAAATACAACAGGTACCATAAATTGGGTGTGCAGTACACTGATCTGTTAAGGTTTCAGCAGAGTGTTCCGTTACGGGATAAAAACGGGAAAGACACGCTCTGGCAAACCGTTTATTACGATTCGGCCGAAATGAATGAGCTTTTCCCAAACCTAACCGCTATTTATGCCCTAATGAATGCCTCGGGTTTCCCGGAAGTGGTTGAGCAACTGAAAATTGCGCAGATCGACTACTGTGTATTTGGTAATTCAAAACCTTTCAGAATCCGCATCATCAATAAACTGAATGATAACTATGATCATTTTTATGTGAAAATTGCCGATGCCTCGCGCATTTACGGACTGGAGCTTGAGCATATCCTTTCGCCAAACCGTATTGGCTATTTAACCGATGGTTTTACCATCATTGAAGATCATATTATTGGCGTACCTGGCGATACTTTCATCAAAGAACGCCTGAGTACCTCGAATTTTAACAAGGTGAGGATCTGCAAGGAGTTTGTAAAGTTTAACGAGCGGTGTTTTATCCGTTTGCTTGGCGATATGCGATCGTACAATTACGTGGCGCATATAACGCCCGATATTGAAGGCAGCCAATACCGCATCAGGGCCATTGATTTCGATCAGCAATCGTACGAGGGGCGGCGCCAGTTTTATATGCCGCAATATTTTAAAGAGAATAACACCCTGGTAATGCTTTGCACCAAACATATGGATAAATATGCCATGCGCCAGTACCAGGAGGAAGAGCGCAGCCTGATCAATAACCGGGTAAAACTGAGTCGTTTTCGCCTGGTTGATATGCTATCGTGTATGAAAAACGATGAGGTTTCGCCACAAAAAAAAGTAGAGCAACTGGCTGCCGATCTGGCCGATTTTCATAAGGTACCGGCTTTTAATGCCTGTAAAACAATGGGCGAACTGGTTATTGAACAGTTAAATGTTTATACTTTTTTGTAGACAGCGGTGGCTGTCATACTGAGGCACCCGAAGTATGTGCGCAAAGGCACAACGCCAATGCATTAGCGCCAAATGCAAAGCGTGCAGGCCAGCGCTCATGGTTCGAGAGCCTCACCATGACACCTTTTTTTTGTTATTCCAGCTTCAGTCCGCCAGTTGGCGGATTACCACTCAGGATGACAAAATCTTCTTACCCGCTCTTGCTGCGTTCCTCGTACCTTTCGCGACCTTGCCCTGGGCCGTATTTATGTTTGTAAATAGCCATCGTTAGCTGATCGTAATTATCGAACCAGTCTTCATTAATGGCGATGGACTTATTGCCATTATATTCAACAACAAAATTTTGGGAAAAAGCCCACCCATACACATTATTACTGTTCCTTCGGTAAGTGACTATCCTCCCGATCTCCGTTAAAGGAATTTTTATTTGCTTTTTAAAAACCACGTTGTCTAAAATAATTTCCGTGGCTGTAACCGTGATCCTTTTCCACGATTTTGAGAAATAGTAATAGTAAACGGCGAGCAAGGTAATGCAAAATGCTGTAGCAAAGTAAACATTGGCAGGATCTGCTGAATTACCAGACAGGCGCAAACGCGTCATATACCCCGCAAGCATTAACACAATAATGCTCCCGAAGACCCCTTTAACGTAATAAAATATATGAAACTTAGATATTACAGCTTCATTCATAGGTAAATTGGTTATTTATGTGGTATTGGCGGGCTATCAAATGTAATAAAAATTTTACATAAAAGGGAAATTCAAAGATTTAACGGGTAGACTGCGGAAATATTATTTGGGGTGTGGTAGTGCAGGCTCGCGCGACAGGCCTTACGCCCGAAGCCTGCGACTTCGGACAGCGGGGGGTTAGCTGGCTGCAAAACCTGTTTCAGGACAACATAGACGGCATATTCGAGCTTTAACAAAAATTTGCAATATTGAATTATTTTCGTACCTTGCTGATAATCAACCAAAAGACTAAGCACTTATCACAAAAAACCAAGAAATGCAGATCACAATTTTTTATCGCCTGCTCAAGAAGCAAAAAAGCACCAACAATGCAAAAATAGCCGCTATCGCGCTTTGCAGCCTCCTTATCTTTTCGTGCAAGAAGACAGGCACAACCAATACTACGACACCACCAACGACAACCACTGTTGTAAAAATACCCTACGGGACTATAGCAAATTCAATTTTGCAAAAAGATTTCAGCCTTTATATCGATAGCAAGGGAACCAAATGGCTGGGTTATACCGATGGCATATTACGGTACGACGGTACATCGTGGGTGCAATATGACAGCGGAACAATCGGCACGCTATTGAATAAGGTGATCCCGGAAACGGAAGACGCACAAGGTAACATCTATTTTATTTCAACAGATAAGTTTTACGGTGTTTACATTCTCAAATACAGCAGCGGCATATGGAAATCCTACACCATTCCGGTGCCGGTAAAAGGCTTGCCAAAATTGTTTTATAACCCGGCAGATAATCTTTTGTATTTATGGACCACGCCCGACCTCGGGCAATTTATCTATTCGTTTTCGCCGGGCGCTGATTTTTCACAGGCAAGTAATGTTAGCACTATTTTCGGAGAACCCTATGATCGTGGCTATGATTTTAATGATTGTGCCTTTGCTAATAACAACTTTTACATCTGTGGGGGCAATGAAATAACCCAGGTTTCAACCACCGGCAACATGTCCCGGCATACCAATGCCGGAACAGCGGGCGCCTTTGACACCATTGTATCCTCTTCAGCCAACCAGCTATACATCAGTGCAGGAAGTTTTTTTGATGTCACCACGCTATTGTCTTTTAACTCAGCCTTTCTGCCAATTCCAAGTAACAGCACCACCTACATGCTGCACATTTGCGTTGATAATTCAAATGCCATTTATGCTGTTGAAAGTGGCGGAATAGCGGACAAACTGGTTAACGGAAAGTTCCAGGCTATTACGGATGACGTACAGTCGGCAATTGTGGTGGATGGCAATAACGTGAAATGGGCGGCAACGGAGGATTACCTGGTAAAAATTACCCAGTGACATACTTCCTTCTGATGACAGATTAAATTGTGAGAATTGGTCGGAAAGAAATAGCGGATTTTTTATTCCGGCAGGGGGGACGGAATACAACACAAGGAACAGCAAGGTGTATGAATTTTTTAAAACCAACCTAAACAAATTTTCAAATGGACGCTTTAAAATATGACATTGAAATACTGAATGCCGACGACGACAAGGCCAGCTACATCCCCATAAAGGTTATTATAAAGAATGTTGGAACCGCCAGGGCGACCGTAAAATCTCTGATGCCAAGCATGGACGATGATGTTGTGCTGGAAGAAAAGATTAATACCGATGACGAGAAGGTCAGAAAGAAATTTCAGGCCCTTTGCGATGACCTGACCCATATACTCGACGTGACCAGAGTTGATGAAGCGCAAAACCGCAAAAGAAAAATCCTTGAAAGCTTTATTAATGTCTATAATGAGCGATCCTCTAAAATTTCAAGGTTTTACGGAGTCCTCCTGAGTTCCGCACTGGGACACCCAATTTTAGAAGTCGAAGAGATTGCTTAGATATTTCTGTTCCTGATTTAGGATCAAAGTATGTTCCATCGTCTCGTTATTTAGCGGGTTAAT